>PJUB01000132.1_pt1 | contig 52873 bp, 43 predicted proteins | sample 1512141 | NCBI WGS metagenome assembly PJUB01 (sample SAMN08177677, study PRJNA422409) | Soil metagenome, whole genome shotgun sequencing project. | isolation source: Soil enriched on filter paper: alkali lignin treatment | place: USA: Madison | collected 2015-01-15 | reverse complement strand
GGCGATTTTTGATGCATTCGTCGACGGACAATCCGAAGAACTCAACCTCTCGTATATGCGGGGTGAACGGGGCCTGCTTGAAAGCATGACACTCCGGCTTTCAAACGCCGTGCGACAAGCGCAGGATTTCTGGCAGTCAGGTGGGCAAGCGACTTCGGTATACGAACAGGTTGTCGCGCTGAGTAACCGGCCGGGGGCAGGCATGTACACACAGTTGCCGGTGGCAGTCGCGTTTTGCCATGCACTTTCAGGGCGCGAAGAAGATGCGCGTCGTGCGATGGAGGCATATATTGATCGAGGAAAGCCACGCGAAGACACGGTGCCGAAGTTATGGGCAGCTCTCGATGTTGCGCTTGACTCCGGGCTTCGACCCCAGACGGTCTGAACTCGGCGGCGGGCACCGCCTCAACCGACAGAGGATCTCACTCAGTGCGGAAGAATCCTGGTGCAAATGCACCCCTCACCAAATTTTGTTTCTCACTGAACCATTCATGTCGGTCGACTACGTCGCTAAGAGCGCCAGTGACTTTAAGCAGGATGCCTTGAACACTAGGGAAGACAGATTCAGCGCGAGATAAAAGTTCTGTATGGTTGTACTGACCATCAAACTCCGGGCCAAGAAAGTTTGCCCACGACAGGTTTGGAAGAAACCGATACCGTCTTCGCTCTTCCAACTGCCAACTGTCAGGTTTGCGCCATGTGCCGAGCGAAGTCTTCCACTTCGTAAAATACTCCTCTCCTGCAAATGGTCGATTAAACACTTCGACCCTATCAAGTTCGCCTTGGTCTTGCTCTTCTTCAGAAAAGACATGCAACATTGCGTACGCGGGTTGCATAGCTTCCACCAGTCGCTCGAAGAAGCCGGCCCAGTTGATAGCTTTGTCAAACTTGTGCTTGATCACTACCTCGTTGGCTCGAGCCGAGTCAAGCTTGGGCCGGAATGTGACTTCACCTTGTCCGGGAAGGCGCCCCGTGGTCCGCCATTTGGCCCCGACGCGGAATTGGCCTTTCTCAAGGATCGCCGAGGATTTCGAGCGATTTTCCATCACGCGGTAATCCGTCTCTGTCAGCCAATGTGCGCTGAAGGAATCACGGTCTATGACTTGGTGCTTCTTAGACCATACATCAACGCGTGTTGGGACAATTTTTGAAGATGTCGCCAGATAGGCGTCGTAAATAATCGCCCCGAAGCTAGACGATGAAATGTCCTGGTACGTTGTAATTCCAATGCCAACCTTCATTTTCATTTACGTGCCTAGGACAATTTATGCCAGTCGATCTTATCGTGTTAAGCGCAAGCGTTGAGCGTCAGCTGTTGGCCGTGGCCAGCAACCGCAATGGGCCGAGGCTGTGTGTAAACGTGCGACGGTCGTGTTTTCGTGCGTAGCCCAACCATTCCCTGAACCTCGATCGTCGATCCTGACGCGATCTGAGAGGTCGCCTTTCGGACCACCGGCACGACAGCGGCGTTTTCACACAGCCTCGGCCGATTCAAGCCGCTGAATACGCCGGAATTCATCGAGCAACACGCGCGGCCAATGCGTTGAGAACCTCGGCAAGACCACGATCCTCCGAGCTATAGGGGTTGTCGAAGTGTCCAACTTGAAGCCATTGCGCTTCTTGGCCGGGATGAACGTACTTCTCGAAGTCGTCGACCAGCAATACTTGGTGCGGATCTACGCCGGGGACAAATTGAAGGTCTTTGGTCTCGCCCTGCCAGGCGATGTACTCCATATCCGCAAACCAGGCGGGTGCGACCTTCTCATCCACCAACAGGTGAGCGATGTTTCGGAATCGCTCTTCCTTGACAGTGGTGAACATGACGATCCTCGGAAACAGCTCAGCACAACGAGTCAGGAACTCAGCCAGCCCTGGCCGCGGTATCTGGCTCATCGCGTTTGAGATCAACGTGCCTTCGAGATCGAGGGCGCGGACGTAGCTGTTCATGGACGCACTTAGGTCGACTGTAGGAACGTCTGGTTTTGGCCGAGGGGAGCCGGCTGCGGACGTTACGCGACGCGCCCGGTCGCGATGAGGTGTCCAACGAAGTCGTCGTGGAGGTCGTCGCTGGCGAGCCGATTGTCCCTCTCGTCGACCAGGTAGAGGCGCCCCTTCTCGGAAAGCGCGGTTCCGCCATCCAACACAGTTAGGAACGATACGGCGAATCCGCGGAAGCACTCGGACAGCACCTCTGCGACCGTGCGCTCGCTCACCCCTCCTTGGGTAAGTGCGTCCCGCATCTTCCGGTACGGCTCCTCGCTTTCGACCCAAATGAGGTCCGCCCCTTGGTCCGTCAATGCCTTCGAAGCCGTCGCCGTCCATGCTTCCATCGCCACCGCCAAGTCTTCGAAGAAATCAGATTTGCTTGGCATAGATGCTGTTTGATAACTCAGTTGAGGCGCAGCCAAGTTGACCGCAAATGTCTGGTCTAGGGCGAATCTCGAGGAGGAGACAACCGTCCAATGTTGGCCGACCCCGGCCTGTCGCATTTTGCCGTGGCCGTAAGGCACGGCGGCGGGACGGCGTCGGGCGCCACGTGTCTAATCCACGAAGATTCGATGTCGTATTGACGCAAGATCAGTATCGTTCCGTAGCATGCTCGGTGCGGGTGGCCAGCTGGTGTTCATCATTCCTTCGCACGACCTCGTTGTCGTTCGGCTCGGCTTTGACAAGGGAGAGGCGGCATCGGCAACCAGCCTGCGGAAAGCCTTGTCGCTGCTGATGCAAGGCGTATCGGCGTCGAAGCGATAGCGAGGCAGGCAGCCCTTCAACGCTCGGGCTTGCTCAGGAGCGTTGGAACCACATACCCGTCGCGGTACACGCCTTCGATGCTCCCCTCCACCCGATCGGTCGAATGCGCTGCCACGAATTTCCCTTCCGCTTGCCGGTAGACGACGATGGTGCAGGACGAGCGCTTGCTGAGAATGCGGGCAACGCCTGTGGCCTGGCGAAGGGTCGGGTACGTCTCCATGGAGATCCTTGTCTAATTCCCCGGATCGTAGTCTTAAGGTACTCAGGATTCGCTCGGGGCTTGTCCTGAGCAGCTCGGACACGTGATCCGAAATGGCCGGAATTCGTGATTTATTCACATTTTCACGCAATACCTCCGTCGTGTGTTTACATCGGTATCAACCGATGCCCGGCCTCAAGCCAGCCCGTTCAGATGCTCATACAGGATGAAGAAGCCGATCCCGATCAGCAGCACGCCGCCGACGATCTCCGCGCGCTTGCCGACGACGGCGCCCAGCACGCGCCCCACCATCACGCCCAGCGTCACCATGGTCAGCGTGGCGAGGCCGATGGCGAGCGCGGTCCAGGCGATGTTGACGTTGATGAAGGCCAGCCCGACGCCCACGGCCATCGCGTCGATGCTGGTCGCGAACCCGGTGATGGCCAGGGTCCAGAAGGAGTTGCGGCTGGGCTTGTCGTCCACCGCGTCGGGCGTGCCGCAGCCCTCCCAGATCATTCGCAGGCCCAGCACGCTGAGCAGCGTGACCGCGATCCAGTGGTCCCAACGTTCGACGTAACTGGCGGCGGCCAGGCCGGCAGCCCAGCCGATGACGGGCGTTATCGCCTCGATGACGCCGAAGATGAGACCCGTGCGCAAGGCTTCGCGCCAGGAGGGTTTGCGCAGTGCTGCGCCCTTGCCGACAGCAGCGGCGAAAGCATCCGTCGACATGGCGAATGCAAGAAGGATCGTGGAGGCAATGTTCATTTTGGAAGTAGCAAGCAAGGCCGGTTCAAGACGCCGCGGCGCACGAACCCGTCGGCCAAAGCCGCGTCCATGCACCGCTGGTCTCGCCAACCTTTCGGCTGCTCACGCCACGGTCGCAAGGTGCGAACCGAGTATGTTGACGTGAACGCTTCCGAAGTCCGGAAGCCGGCTACTCCCCAAGGGAGCGGCGATTCTAATCGCCTGCCTTGAAAGGGCTCCGCGACAGCGCCTGCGCCGGGCGTAGGGCTTTGCGGCTTGCGACGCGGTGAGCTCTTGTTGGCTCGGGTATGCCGCTTTAAGCGCCGCATAAGTTTCGGCCGAAACAATCACCGCCGGTAGCCCACTCTTTCCTCCCTCCTCCAGGGCTACCCTTCAACCCGCTCAGGCGGGTTTTTCTTTGGCTGGCCCAGCCATGCTGTGTGCATTCTTCCGAGGTGCGCGCGACATGTGGCGGCCCGTTGTGCTTCCTCATGCCCCGCTTCCATCCAGCGGCTGCAGCCCCTTCACCCAGTCGAATACCGCCGCCACGGCGGGCTCCGATCGCCGCGCCTCGGGGCACACCAGATGGAACGGCAGCCCCGGCAGTTCGGGGCCGAAGGGCTTCACCAGGTTGCCTGCGCGCAGTTCGTCCGCGATCAGCGCCAGGCTCATCAGCGCCACGCCCTGGCCCTGCAGCGCGGCTGACACGGTGTGCGTCTCGTCCGAGAACACCGGCCCCGCAGATACGTCGAGGCCGGCCACCTGCGCCTCCTGCTGCCATTCCGTCCACGTACCCGGCTGGCTCCTGCTGCCGGGCAGCGCGAAGTGCAGCAGCGTGTGCCGCACCAGGTCGCTCCGCTTCTTCAGCTTGAGCGCAGGGCTGCACGCTGGCGCAAACACGTTGTCGAACAGCTTCTCGGCCACCATGCCCGGCCACTGGCCGCGTCCGTAGCGGATGGCGATGTCGGCGGTAACGCCGTCGAGCGCCACCGCCTCGTGCGATGCGTGGATGCGCAGGTCCAGCTTCGGATGCAGCGCACGCAAGGCGCCGACTCTCGGCAGCAGCCAGCGGGCCGCAACGGCCGGCGTGGCCGACAGCGTGATGGCCTGCCGCTGCGGCGGTGCCCGCAGACGTGCCACTGCGTTGGCCATTGCATTGAACGATTCGCTCAGCACCGCCTGCAGTTCGCGCCCCTGCGGCGTGAGCACCAGTTGCCTCGGTTGACGGATGAAGAGCGCGACGCCGAGCGAGTCTTCCAGTTGGCGCACCTGGTGGCTGATGGCGGTCGGCGTGACAGACAACTCGCTGGCTGCGAGCTTGGCGCTGCAATGCCGCGCTGCCGCCTCGAAGGCACGCAGCGACGCCAGCGGCGGGAGTTGGCGCAGGTTGCTCATGGATGAATTAATTTTTTAGCAGTGCAAAGAAATCATCGTTTGTTGGGCCTCGGATGCTTGGATAGATTGAGAACCGTGTCAAGCAGACAGCTGAACCAGCTTCATCCCACCAGGCAACAACGAGGACCCGACCATGACCACCCTGCTCCACATCGACGCCAGCGCCCGCCCCGGTTTTTCTGGCACGCATGCGCACGGCTCGCACTCGCGCCGGCTCAGCCGGCATTTCGTATCGGCCTGGCGCGCGGCACGGCCACACGATGAGGTGATCTACCGCGACATAGGCGCCACGCCGCCGGGCCATGTCACCGGCGAATGGATCGCCGCTGGGTACACCCCGGCCGCCGAGCGCGAGCCGTGGATGCATGCAGTACTCGCGGAGAGCGACACGCTGATCGCCGAAGTGCGCCGCGCCGATCTGCTCGTGATCGGCGTGCCGATGTACAACTTCGGAATGCCGGCGCCGCTGAAGTCGTGGATCGACAACATCGTGCGCATCGGCGCCACCTTCGACTTCGACCGCAACCGCGACAACCCCTACGTGCCGCTGCTGGCCGAACGCCGTCGCCGCACGGTGCTGCTCACCTCATGCGGCAGCAGCGGCTACGGACCCGGCGGGTTCCAGGCGGGAATGGACTTCCTGACGCCCGGCATCACAGCCCCGCTGGCGCTGCTGGGGCTCACCGAAACGCACAGCGTGGGTATAGAGCACGCCGAAGACCACGGCGACCTGCTCGACCGGTCCGTCGCCGCCGCGCTCGCCCGCGTCGAGACGCTGGCGGGCGAGCTGCAGGCGGCGGCCTGAAGAGGCCTGAAGAGGCCAGAAGAGACGTGAAGAATCAGGCCGAGCGCAGTTGCTCGCGCAGCTTCTGCCCGATTTCCGGGCGTTCGAGGAACGGGTCGGCCGGGTTCGTCACCGACACGATGTTCTCCATGCGGCTGCGCACGTTGCCCAGCGCCTTCGGATGGCTGAACACGTAGAACTGGTTGTCGCTGATGGCCTCGAAAACCTTGGCCGCTACTTCGGCCGCCGTGATCTTGCCGCTGCTCACCGCCTTGTTGCTCATGGCCTGGCCGATGAGCTGGCTCTTGGTGAGTTCGCTGTCTTTCGGCGCATTGGGGCGGTTGCGTTCGCTGCTCGTGATGCCGGTGGGCACGAAGTACGGGCACAGCAGGCTCGCGCCGATCTGGTCGGTGACGAGGTTCAGGTCCTGGTACATCGTCTCCGTGAGGCTCACCACCGCCGCCTTTGCGGCGTTGTAGATGCCCATGTTGGGCGGCGTGAGCAGGCCGGCCATGCTCGCGGTGTTGGTGATGTGGCCGCGGTAGGACGGGTCCTTGGCAGCGGCCTCGAGCATCATCGGCGTGAACAGGCGCACGCCGTGGATCACGCCCCACAGGTCGACGCCCAGCACCCATTCCCAGTCGGCCACGGTGTTCTCCCACACCAGGCCGCCGGCGCCCACGCCCGCGTTGTTGAACACGAAGTGCGGCGCGCCGAAGCGTTCCTTCACGGCGGCGGCCAGCGCTTCCATCTGCGCCGCGTCGGACACGTCGACCTTGCGCGCCATCACCTGCACGCCGGCGGCTTCCATCTCGGCCTTGGCCTTGTCGAGGGCGTCCTGCTGCACGTCGACCAGCACGAGGTTCATGCCGCGCGCCGCGCCAATGCGCGCGCACTCCAGTCCGAAGCCCGAGCCCGCGCCGGTGAGAACGGCGGTCTTGCCCTTGAAGTCCTGAATCATTTGCCGGTGTCCTTCTTTTGTTGAATGTCTCTGACGTCGAAGGCGCTATTGAAATACGGAATGCGCGCGGGCGCAGTCACGAAGGTGCCCGCCATGCAGGCTCAGGCGTCCGCCTTCTTCAGCACATAGCCGATGCGCGGAAAGTGCACGTGCACCGTTCCCACCCGCTCGCCGGTGCGCTCCAGCGTGTAGTGCGTGCGCGTGGCCGCGACCAGCGTGCCGGGCGTCTCTTCGAGGCCGAAGCTCTCGGCGCGGATGGTGACGGCGCTGCCCAGCGGAATGCCGTGGTCGTCCTGGAAGGTGCTGTCGGTCAGCAGCGTGTGCGGCGTGGCGGCCTTGGCGGTGGCAATGGCCTCGTCGCTCGTGAACTTCTCCGGCGCGCCGTGGCCGATGGCGGCCATGCGGTCCATCCAGTCGACCACCGCGGGCGTGAGGTCGAGGATGGTTCGCACCGACTCGACGCGGCGCGTGTACCACAGCGGGTGGTAGGCCGAGAAGTCGGCAATGCTGGGCACTTCGCCCAGCAGGAACGGCTTGTCGTCGAGCATGTCCGACAGGCGGCGCAGGTACGACTTGTAGGCGCTGGTGGCATCGGCCGGGCGCAGGCGGGTCATGTTGCCGGCGCTCATCTTGCCGCGGTCTTCGCCGAAGGCCTTGGCGGCCTCGGGCGGCGCCTTGGCGAACACTTCTGCCGCGCCCCTGGGCTGCAGGTTCCAGGCCATCGCGGCCCAGAACAGCGTGGTGTCGGCCCACTGCGCGAGGATGCGCGACAGGCCCTTCTCCGGCTCGGGGTAGAGCGTGGGCTCGGGCTGCAGATGTTCGAGCACGTCGGCGATGAGCGCGCTGTCGCAGTACATGTCGGCGCCGATCTGCAGGAACGGCGTCTTGCGGTAGCCGCCGGTGAGCGTTTCCACGTCGGGCTTGGGCATGATCGGCGGGATGAAGACCGACTTCCACGGCAGCTTCTTCGCGCCAAGGATCAGCCGCACCTTTTCCGAGAACGGCGAGGTGGTGTAGTGATGGAGGATCAGGTCGGCCATGGGTTGTTTCCTGTGGGTTGCTGGGTCGTTGCAGTGGGCCCGGCGCGCGCTCAACGGGGCTGCGCGCGCTGGATGATCGAATCGAAATCGGTGCCGGCGCCGAGCGTGCCGAAGGCGTTGCCCCAGTCGCCGCCGAGGCGCGATGCGCAGAAGGCACCGGCCACCGCCGCCGGTGCGGTCTGCGCGAGCAGCGATGCCTGCACGGCCAATGCCACGTCCTGTGCCAGGCGGCGCGCCTCTGCTTCCGAAGCCATCGCCTCGATGCGTGCGGGCAGCGCATCGGCAAGACGGTCGAGCGCCGCGTGCTGGCCGCGCGCGGGCGCCAGTTCCTTCGTCAGCGCGGCAATCGCGTCGCCCTTGCGCAGGCCGCGCAGCAGGTCGAGCGCCATGATGTTGCCGGCGCCTTCCCAGATGGAGTTGAGCGGCATCTCGCGGTAGATGCGGGCCATGATGCCTTCACCGCCCTCTTCCACATAGCCGTTGCCGCCGAGGCATTCCATGGCCTCCTGCGCGAAGTGGCTGCCGCGCTTGCAGATCCAGAACTTGGCGACGGGCGTGAGCAGGCGGGCCATCAGGCGCTCGTGCTCGTCGTCCTGGCGATCGAAGGCTCTCGCGAGGCGGATGGCCAGCGCCGTGGCGGCTTCGCTTTCGAGCGCGAGATCGGCCAGCACGTTCTTCATCAGCGGCTGGTCGATCAGGGGCTTGCCGAAGGCGTTGCGCTGCGTCGCATGGTTGAGCGCGATGCCCAGCGACTGGCGCATCAGGCCGCTGGTGCCCAGCGCGCAGTCGAGCCGGGTCATCGTGCCCATCTCGAGGATCTGCGGAATGCCGCGCCCCTCCTCGCCCACCAGCCAGGCGCTGGCGCCCTGGAACTCGACCTCGGAACTGGCGTTGGCCTTGTTGCCCAGCTTGTCCTTCAGGCGCTGGATCTGGATGGCGTTGCGCGTGCCGTCGGGCAGCACGCGCGGCAGGAAGAAGCAGCTGAGCCCGGCCGGTGCCTGCGCCAGCACCAGGAAGGCATCGCACATCGGCGCCGAGAAGAACCACTTGTGGCCGGTGATGGCGTAGCGCTCGCCCCAGGCGTCGCTGCCGTCGCGCACGGCCCGGGTGGTGTTGGCCCGCACGTCGGAGCCGCCCTGCTTCTCGGTCATGCCCATGCCCATGGTCACGCCGGGCTTGTCGCTGAAGCGCTTGAGCGCCGGGTCGTACCGGAGGCTGCCGAGCTTCGGGCCCCAGTCGGCGTACACGCCGGCATTGCCGCGCAGCGCGGGCGTGACGGCGTAGGTCATGGAGATGGGGCAGAGAATCGACGGCTCCAGCTCGGTGAAGAGCATGAAGCCGGCCGCGCGCAGCACATGCGGCGACGCCGAGGTGCCGCTCCACGGCGTGCCGTGCAGCCCCGCGCCCACGGCGGCGCTCATCAGCGCGTGATAGCTCGGATGGAATTCCACCTCGTCGACGCGCCGGCCGAAGCGGTCGTGCGTGTGCAGCTCGGGCGTGTGGATGTTGGCCAGCCGCGCATGCGCCTGCATGCCGGCCGAGCCGAGGGTTGCGCCCAGTTCGTGCAGCTGCGTGGTCTGCAGCGCGGGCGCGTTGAACTTCAGCGCATCGCGTAGCGGCCGGTTGGTGTCGAAGAGGTTGTAGTCCACCAGCGGCGTGGGCTGGTTGAAGACCTCGTGCGTGGTGTCCATGACCGGCCTCCTTGCCGTGCGTTCAGCTCATTCAGATCAGCTTGACGAGTTGCTTGCCGAAGTTCTTGCCCTTGAGCAGGCCCAGGAACGCTTCGGGCGCCGATTCGATGCCTTGCGCAATCGACTCGCGCGGCTTGAGCTTGCCCGTGCCCACCAGCGTGCCCAGTTCCGTGAGCGCCTCGGGCCACACTTCCATGTGTTCGCTGACGATGAAGCCTTCGATCTTCATGCGGTTGATGAGGATCAGCGCCGGGTTCGCGAGCGGCAGCGGCTGGCCGTCGTAGCCAGCGATCATTCCGCACAGCGCCACGCGGGCGAAGGCGTTGGCGCGCAGCAGCACCGCGTCGAAGATGTAGCCGCCGACGTTCTCGAAGTAGCCGTCGATGCCGTTCGGGCAGGCTTCCTTCAAAGCCGCGCTCATCGACTTGACGTCGGGGTGCTGGCGGTAGTCGATGCAGGCGTCGAAGCCCAGCTCGTCGGTCACGTACTTGCACTTGTCGGGGCCGCCGGCAATGCCCACCACGCGGCAGCCGCGCGCCTTGGCCAGCGCGCCGAAGGCACTGCCCACGGCGCCGCTGGCGGCGGTGATGACCACGGTTTCACCGGCCTTGGGCGCGATGATCTTCACCAGCCCGTACCAGGCCGTGACGCCAGGCATGCCGACCGCGCCGAGGTAGTGCGAAAGCGGCACATGCGTGGTGTCGACCTTCTTCAGCGCGCCGGGCTGCGAGGCGTCGACCACGCTGTATTCCTGCCAGCCGCCGAAGCCGACCACCTTGTCGCCCACGGCGTACTTGGGGTGCTTGCTCTCGACCACTTCGCCGACGGTGCCGCCCTGCATCGTCTGCCCCAGCGGCTGCGGCTGCGCGTAGCTCTTGGAGTCGTTCATGCGCCCGCGCATGTACGGGTCCAGGCTCATGTAGTGGTGGCGCACCAGCACCTGGTTGTCTTTGAGCGCCGGGGTTTCCGCGGTCACGAGCTTGAAGTTGCTCGCAACGGCCTCGCCGTCGGGGCGGTTGTCGAGGTGGATCTGCTTGTTGGTGGGCATGTGTATCTCCGGTGTTGGGTGTGTGTCTGTCAGTCGGTCGATGGCGGGCGCATCGCGTTGGCGCTCGCGGGGCCGGTCGGCAGGCGGCGCTTCACGTACTTGAAGGTGCCCGTGGCGTGGGCGCACACGCGCTCCTGCTCGTCGTAGATCTTGGCTTCCGTGAAAGCCAGCGTCGCCGTGCGGTGAATGAGCGTGCCGCGCGCACGCAGCGGCCCCACGGAAGGCTGCATGAAGCTGGTCTTCATCTCGATGGTGACCACGCCGGTCTCGGGCGACACGCTGCGCGCGGCCGCGGCCATGGCGATGTCCAGCAGCGTCATGCAGGCGCCGCCGTGGGTCACGTCGAAGGTGTTCAGGTGCTCCGGCTTGGCGGTGTAGGCGATCTCGGATTCGCCGCCCTCGAACTTCGTGAGCTCGAAGCCGAGGTGGCGCGCAAAGGGAATCTGGCTCGTGTACGAGCGGATGTTGATGTCGTCGGATTCTGGAATTGTCATTTCGGTTTTTCAGGCGGCACCGAGCACCACGCTCACGCCGCCGTCCACTGCCAGCCACTGGCCGGTGATGTGCTTGCCGGCATCGCTCGCGTACAGCAGCGTCAGGCCCTTGAGGTCTTCGTCGTCGCCCAGGCGGCCCAGCGGGGCCTGCGCGGCCATCTTTTCCTCGCCCAGCGACTTGATCAGGCCGGCGGCCATCTTCGTCATGAAGAAGCCCGGGCAGATCGCGTTCACGTTGATGTTGTACTTGCCCCATTCGGCGGCCAGCGTGCGCGTGAAGCCGATGACCGCGGTCTTCGAGGTGTTGTAGGCCAGCGTCTGCATCTCGGGCGGGTTGCCGTTCAGGCCGGCGATCGAGGCGATGTTGATGATGCGCCCGGTCTTCTTCGGGATCATGTAGCCGTTGGCGATCTGCTGCGACAGGATGAAGTAGCCGCGCACGTTGAGGTTCATCACCTTGTCCCAGGCCTCGACCGGGTGGTTTTCGGCCGGCGCGCCCCAGCTGGCGCCGGCGTTGTTGATGAGGATGTCGACCGCGCCCATGCGCTGCAGCGTCTCGTCGGCCAGGCGGCGGGTGTCCTCCTCCTTCGAGCAGTCGGCGGCGATCCAGCGTGCGTCGATGCCGGCGGCCTGAAGCTCGGCCGCGGCCTGCTCCAGGTCGTCGGCCTTGCGCGAACTCAGCATGATCTTCGCGCCCGCCTCGCCCAGCGCGTGGGCCATCTGCAGGCCCAGGCCGCGCGAGCCGCCGGTGATGAGTGCGGTCTTGCCGGTGAGGTCGAAGAGTTTCTGGACGGTGCGGGCGGTCATTGGGTTGTCTCCGGGGTTCGGTTTCTGGTTCAGATCTCGTAGTCCATGCACTGGCGGGCTTCGCGCACGGCGCCGATGAATGGCTTCAGGGCCAAGTGCTGCGGATGGTCCGCATAGGCCGCGAGCGCGGCGGCGTCGGTGAATTCCGAGTTCAGGATCAGGTCGTAGGTGGCTTCCAGGCCGGGCTGGGCAATGGCCACTTCGAAGCGGTGCGTGCCCGGCGACAGCCTGGCGCAGGCGTCGAGCAGCGCCTTGGCCTTGCGCAGGTTGGTCGCCTTGTCGGCGCCCTCGGCGTGCTCCTTGAACTTCCACATCACGATGTGCTTGAGCATGGCGTCGTCCTCGGGTTACTTGTTGCCCAGCCGCGAGCGCACGTAGATGAGCACGAAGCCCACCAGCGAAACCAGCCCGCCGGGAACGGCGATCGACCAGCCCAGGGCGGCGTCGGTGCGGCCGGTGGAAATGCCCAGGATCACGAGGAACAGGCCGCCGTAGATCAGGATCCAGATCCACTTCTCCAGGCGGGCATGCGGCTTGGGCGGCTTCGGTGCGTTTGCGGGGGTGTTGGGGGTGGAATTCGGCGGATTGTTGATGGCCATCAGAAGGCGTCCTCGGGCAAAGCGGTACAGGTCGGGTCGCGGGTTTCGACCACGTTGAGCCAGGCACCGATTTTCGGCAGCTCGTAGTGGAAGAAATAGTCCGTGGCGCCGATCTTGCCAGCTGTTACCGCCCTGGCCTTTTCACCGTCGTTCTCCAGGGCCCTGCCGGCCACGTCCAGCCAGATCCAGGCCAGCACCGTGTGGCCGAAGGCCTGCATGTAGGGCACCGCATTGGCCAGCGCGTCCGCCGGGTCGCCGGTGGACCAGGCGGCCTCGGTCGCGCTGCCGATGCGCTGCAGCGCTGCGCCCAGCGCCTTGGCGTGGGCCGCCAGCGCGGGCACCTCGGCGGTGCGGCCGATGGTGGCGGTCATGCGGCCGGCCAGCAGCTGCAGGCCGCGGCCCTTTTCCATCAGCACCTTGCGCCCCAGCAGGTCGGCCGCCTGGATGCCGTGGGTGCCTTCGTGGATCATGTTCAGGCGGTTGTCGCGCCAGTACTGCTCCACCGGAAAGTCGCGCGTGTAGCCGTAGCCGCCGTGCACCTGGATGGCCAGCGAATTCGCCTCCAGGCACCACTCGCTGGGCCAGCTCTTGGCGATGGGCGTGAGCACTTCCAGCAGCAGGCGCGCGTCGTCCGCGGCCTGGGCGTCGCCGGTCTTCTGCTCGTCGACCAGCCGGGCGCAGTACAGCTCCAGCGCCAGCGCGCCTTCGCAGTACGCCTTCTGCGCCAGCAGCATGCGGCGCACGTCGGCGTGCTCGATGATGCGCACCTGCGGCGCGGCCGAGTCCTTGGCGACCGCGGCGCCGGCGGCCTCTGGCTTCTTGACCAGGCGGCCCTGCGGCCGGGTCTTGGCGTATTCGAGCGAGGCGTGATAGCCGGCCATGCCGAGCATGGTGGCGGCGGTGCCGACGCCGATGCGCGCCTCGTTCATCATGTGGAACATGCAATGCAGGCCCTTGCCCGGTTCGCCGACCAGGTAGCCCACCGCGCCGGCCTTGCCGTCGACCGGGTACTTGCCCTCGCCGAAGTTCAGCAGCGTGTTGGTGGTGCCGCGCCAGCCCAGCTTGTGGTTCAGGCCCGCCAGCGCCACGTCGTTGCGCTGGCCCGTGAGATTGCCCTGGGTGTCGACCATGCGCTTGGGCACGATGAACAACGAGATGCCGCGCGTGCCCGGCACCAGCTTGCCGTTCTCGTCGGGAATCTTGGCCAGCACGATGTGCACGATGTTCTCGGTCAGCTCGTGGTCGCCGGCCGAGATCCACATCTTGTTGCCCGTGAGGCGGTAGCGCGGACCCAGCGGGTCGTCCTGGAAATCGGCGCCGTCGGGCACGGCGCGCGTGGCCACGTCGCTGAGCGACGAGCCGGCCTGCGGCTCCGACAGGCACATGGTGCCGGCCCAGCGGCCGGAGAACTCGTTCTTGGCGAACACCTCTTTCTGCATCTCGGTGCCGTGCACCATCAGCAGGTTGGCGTTGCCGCTGGTGAGCATGTTCGAGCCGATGCTCACCGAGGCCATCGCGAAGAAGCTGTTGGCGGCGGCCTGCATCGTGTAGGGCAGCTGCATGCCGCCGATGTCGTAGTCCTGCGCGGCGCTCATCATTCCGGAGTCGACGAAGGCCTTGTGCGCGTCGTGCGTGGCCTGCGGCAGGATGACCTTCTCGCCGTCGAAATGCGGCTCCTGCGTATCGACCGTGCGGTTGAACGGCGCGTACTTCTCGCGCGCGATGCGCTCGCAGGTATCCAGCACCGCGTCGAAGGTCTCGCGCGAGTGGTCGGCAAAGCGTTCGCGCTGGTTGAGCGACTCGGCGTCGAGCCAGTCGTAGAGCAGGAAGTCGAGGGTGGAACGCAGGCTCATGGTCGGATGTTGATGTTGAGACTGCCGACTTCCACCGGCAGCGCTCGTCGGCCGGCGAAGCCCGGCCCATTCGTGGAACACCGCGGAACCGGCTTCGCCGGCCCGCTGGTGTTGCCCCCGCAAGGGGGTTGGCGAAGGCGACACGCAGTGCGCCGCCGCCTGGGGAGCGTCAGATGATTTCGAACACGCCCGCGGCACCCATGCCGCCGCCGATGCACATCGTGACCACGACCTTCTTGGCGCCGCGGCGCTTGCCTTCGATGAGCGCGTGGCCGGTCAGGCGCTGGCCGCTCACGCCGTAGGGGTGGCCCACGGCGATGGCGCCGCCGTCCACGTTCAGGCGGTCGGCCGGAATGCCGAGCTTGTCGCGGCAGTAGATCACCTGAACCGCGAAGGCTTCGTTCAGCTCCCACAGGTCGATGTCGTTGACCGTGAGGCCCAGGCGCTTGAGCACCTTCGGAATCGCGAAGACGGGGCCGATGCCCATTTCGTCGGGCTCGCAGCCGGCCACGGCAAAGCCGAGGAAACGGCCCATGGGCTTCAGGCCCTTCTGCTCGGCGTATTTCTCGTCGACCACCACGCAGGCGCCGCCGCCGTCGGAGAACTGGCTGGCGTTGCCGGCCGAGATCAGTCCGCCGGGAATGGCCGGGCGGATGCCGCTGATGCCTTCCTTGGTGGTGCCGGGGCGGATGCCTTCGTCGTTCTCGACGGTGACTTCCTTGGTGCGCAGGCCCATCACGGGGTCGGCCACGCCGGCCAGCACGGTGATGGGGGCGATCTCTTCCTTGAAGCGGCCGGCTTCCAGCGCGGCGGTGGCCTTCTGCTGGCTGGCGGCGCCGTATTCGTCCATGGCGTCGCGGCTGATGTTGTAGCGCTTGGCGACCTGCTCGGCCGTCTGCAGCATGTTCCAGTAGATCTCGGGCTTGTGCTTCACGAGCCAGGGGTCGGCCAGCATGTGCTTGTTGGCTTCGTTCTGCACGCACGAGATGCTCTCGACGCCGCCGGCCACATACACCTCGCCTTCGCCCGCGATGATGCGCTGGGCGGCGGTGGCGATGGTCTGCAGGCCCGACGAGCAGAAGCGGTTGATGGTCATGCCCGACGTGGTGATCGGCAGGCCGGCGCGCAGCGCGATCTGGCGCGCGATGTTGGAGCCGGTCGCGCCTTCGGGCGTGGCGCAGCCCATGATGACGTCGTCCACCGAGGCGGGGTCGATGCCGGCGCGCTGCACCGCGTGCTGGACCGCATGGCCGCCCAGGGTGGCGCCGTGCGTCATGTTGAAGGCACCCTTCCAGCTCTTCGCGAGCGGCGTGCGGGCGGTGGAAACAATGACGGCGCTGGTCATGGTGAGGTCCTTTGAAGCAGATGGAAGGGAAAAGAGGTTGTCGTCATTGCGCCGGAGCAGCGTTGGTGTTGCTCAGGAGCTGGTGATAGAAGCCGATCATCTCGCCGTAGTTCGAGATGGCCAGGCGTTCGTTGTTGCCGTGGATGCGTGCCAGGTCCTCGCCCTTCAGCCGGAACGGCGAGAAGCGGAAGACGGCATCGCTCACCAGGCTGAAGTGGCGCGAGTCGGTCGCGGCGGTCATGAGGCCAGGGGCCACCACCGCGTCGGGGAAGCTCTGGCGCACGGCCTGCTGGATCGCGCGGTAGCCGGTGCTGTCGGTCGGCGACACGGGCGAAGGCTCCGCGTTGCCCGGGTACTGCTTGATCTTGATGTCGTCGTTGGCCAGCTGCTTGCGCAGGTGCGCCTCGACGCTGGCGAGCGTGTCGCCCGGCAGGATGCGGAAGTTGACGGCGGCCTCGGCGCGCCCGGGCAGCACGTTGTCCTTGTTGCCGGCGCGAACGATGGTCAGCGCGGTGGTCGTGCGCAGCATCGCGTTGCTGCTGGGGCTCTTCTCGAGAATGCCTCGCACCACGGGTTCGGTGAGCCACAGGTTCGAGAGCATCACGCGGTTAACGCCGCTCATCTCGGGTGCGAGGGTGCCGAACATCTGGCCGGCAATGCCCTTGATGCCGCCGGGCATCGGGTTGGCTTCGAGCCGCGCGAGCGCCGCGCTCATGCTGCCGATGGCGCTGTGCTGCGGCGGCATCGACGAATGGCCGGGAGCGGTGTCGAGCGACAGGAAGAAGGTGCCGTAGCCCTTCTCCGCCAGGCCGATGAGCGCCGCCGGCTTGCTCAGTCCAGGCAGCACGCCGTCGAGCACCAGCAGGCCTTCGTCGAGCACCCAGTCCAGCCGCACGTTGCGCGACTTGAGCAGCTCGGCGATGGGCAGCGCGCCGCGCAGGCCGCTCACCTCTTCGTCGTCGCCCATCACGAGGTAGACGGTCTGCCTCGGCTTGAAGCCGGCGCCGATGAGCAGCTCGATGGCTTCCATCTGCGCGAAAAGATTGCTCTTGTTGTCGAGCGTGCCGCGGCCCCAGACGTAGCCGTCCTTGATCTCGCCGGCGAATGGGTCGACCGTCCAGGCCTTCTCGGTGCCCGGCGCGATGGGCACCATGTCCTGGTGCGCCATCAGCGCGATGGGCCTGGCCTGCGGATCGGTGCCGGCCCAGGTGTAGAGCAGCGCCTTGTTGCCCACCACCTCTTTCTTGAGCGTGGCGTGCACCTTGGGAAACTGCTGCTCCAGGTAGGCATGCAGCTTGTCGAACTCGGCCGCGTTGGCGGCCGGGTCGTCCATGCCCGACACCGTGCGGAACGTGATCGCCGTCGACAGCCGCTTGGCCGCCGCCTGCAGGTCGATGTCCAGCTTGGGCGCGGGCGCCACCGCCAGCTGCTGCGACGGCGTGGTCCAGGTCTTGACCGCCACGGCGGCCACCAGCAGGACGATTGCCAGCAGCAGCCCGAGGAAGATGCGTTTCAACATTGGCGGTCGGTCCCTTTGCCTTCGCGGATCAGCTGAACTGCTTGCCTTCGGCCACCAGCTTCTGGATCAGCGGCGCGGGCTGCCAGAACTCGGCGTCGTCGCGCGGGTTCTTGGCAAAGCGCTTCATCGTCTCGGCCACGTTGTACAGGCCGACCTGCGATGCGTAGTGCATCGGGCCACCGCGCCAGATCGGGAAGCCGTAGCCGGTCAGGTACACCATGTCGATGTCGCCCGACTTGGAGGCAATGCCATCTTCCAGGATGTGCGCGCCTTCGTTCACCAGTGCGTACACCAGGCGTTGCACGATCTCTTCATCGGAAATCTTGCGCGGCGTGATGCCCAGTTCCTTGCGGTGGTCCTCGATCATCTTGTTGACCAGTTCCGACGGAATGGCGTCGCGCTTGCCGGCCTGGTAGTCGTACCACCCTGCCCCGGTCTTCTGGCCGAAGCGGCCCAGTTCGCAGAGCTTGTCGGCCGTGCGGCTGTACTTCATGTCGGCGCGCTCGACGGCGCGGCGCTTGCGAATCGCCCAGCCGATGTCGTTGCCGGCCAGATCGCCCATGCGGAACGGACCCATGGCAAAGCCGAACTTCTCGATGGCCTTGTCGACCTGCTGCGGCGTGGCGCCCTCGTCCAGCAGGAAGCCCGCCTGGCGCGAGTACTGCTCGATCATGCGGTTGCCGATGAAGCCGTCGCACACGCCAGAGACCACGGCCGTCTTCTTGATCTTCTTTCCGATGGCCATGACCGTGGCCAGCACGTCCTTGGCGGTGGCCTTGCCGCGCACCACTTCGAGCAGCTTCATCACGTTGGCGGGGCTGAAGAAGTGCATGCCGACCACGTCCTGCGGACGTTCGGTGAACGATGCGATCTTGTCGACGTCGAGCGTCGAGGTGTTCGAGGCCAGGATCGCGCCCTTCTTGGCGACGCGGTCGAGTTCCTTGAAGACCTTCTCCTTCACGCCGAGTTCTTCGAACACGGCCTCGATGATCAGGTCGGCGTCCTTCAGGTCGTCGTAGCTCAGCGTGGTGCTCAGCAGCGCCATGCGCTGTTCGTACTTGTCCTGCTTGAGCTTGCCCTTCTTGACCTGGGCTTCGTAGTTCTTCTTGATGGTGGCAACGCCGCGGTCGAGCGCTTCCTGCTTCATCTCGAGGATCTTGACGGGGATGCCCGCGTTCAGGAAGTTCATCGAGATGCCGCCGCCCATGGTGCCGGCGCCGATCACGCCGACCGACTTGATCTCGCGCTTGGGCGTGTCTTCGGGCACATCGGGAATCTTGCTCGCGGCGCGCTCGGCCATGAACAGGTGGCGCAGGGCCAGCGATTCGGGCGTGAACATCAGCGCGGTGAAGATGCGGCGCTCTTCGGCCATGCCGGCGTCGAACTTCATCTTGGTGGCGGCCTGCACGGCGTCCACGCATTGCAGCGGCGCGGGGTAGTTCTTCGACATGCCGCCGACCATGTTCTTGGCGAACTGGAAGTAGGCGTCGCCTTGCGGGTGCTTGCAAGGCAGGTTGCGCACCAGCGGCAGCGCTTCACCGGTCTTGCCGGCCACGCTCTTGGCGAAGGCCACGGCTTCTTCGAACACCGATTCGGGCGAAGCGGCCAGCCTGTCGAACAGCTTCTGGCCGGGCAGGCTCGCGAGCAGTTCGCTCTTCACGGCCTCGCCGCTGACGATCATGTTCAGCGCGGTCTCGACACCCACCACGCGCGGCAGGCGCTGCGTGCCGCCGGCACCGGGGATCAGGCCCAGCTTGACTTCAGGCAGCGCGACGCTGGTGCCCGGGGCAGCCACGCGGTAGTGGCAGCCCAGCGCCAGCTCGAGGCCGCCGCCCATGCACACCGAATGGATGGCCGCGACGATGGGCTTGGCCGAAGCTTCCAGCGCGAGGATCACGCTGAGAAGGTTGGGCTCCTGCAGCGCCTTGGGCGTGCCGAATTCCTTGATGTCCGCGCCGCCCGAGAACGCCTTGCCGGCACCGGTGATGACGATGGCCTTGACGGCGTCGTCGGCATTGGCCTTGGCCAGGCCATCGGTGATGCCGATGCGGGTCGAGAAACCGAGACCGTTGACCGGAGGGTTGGTCATGGTGATCACGGCGACATCGCCGAGCACTTTGTATTCAGCCGTCATGCTGCGTTCCTTGGTGTGTGAAGAAAAGAAGAAAAAGCACGAGTGTTCTTTTTCAGGGATTCTAGGCGTTTCGCGAGGCCAGACAATGGCACGCAGTCGCTGTAGAGACAAGGGGATCCGGGGCTGGGCCCGGATCCCCTGGGGGGATCAAACCTCTAGCCACTCTTTGCGAGTGGTGGCATCCGCGCGCAGGCTGTCGGGAGTGCCGTCGAACACGATGCTGCCGTGGCCCATGACGAGCGCGCGGTCCGAGATCTGCATGGCGATGGTGAGCTTCTGCTCTATCAGCAGCACCGAGATGCCCTTGTCCTTCAGCGTGCGCAGGTACTGCCCCACCAGCTCGACGATCTTGGGCGCGAGGCCTTCGGTGGGTTCGTCGATGATGATCAGGTCGGGGTCGCCCATCAGCGTGCGGCACAGCGTGAGCATCTGCTGCTCGCCGCCCGAGAGCACGCCGGCCTCGGTGTGCTGGCGTTCCTTCAGGCGCGGGAACATGCCGTACATGTCGTCGAACGACCAGCGGCTGCCCTTGCCCGAGCCCTTCTGCCCCAGCAGCAGGTTCTGGTGCACCGTGAGCTTGGGAAAGATGTCGCGGTTCTCGGGCACGTAGCCGATGCCGAAGTGCGCGATTTCATAAGCCTTGCGGCGCAGGATGTCCTGCCCCTTCCAGTGCAGGCCGCCCTCGGCATGCACCAGGCCCATGATGGCCTTGGCGGTGGTCGAGCGGCCCGAGCCGTTGCGGCCCAGCAGCGCGACGATCTCGCCGGGATTCACGTCGAACGAAACGCCATGCAGCACATGGCTCTTGCCGTAGTAGGCGTGGATGTCTTTGAGCTTCAGCATGTCAGTGTCCCGCCCCTTGTGCATCCGCGACAGAGGAGCCGAGGTAGGCCTCCTGCACGCGCGCATTCGCGCGCACCGCAGCCGGCGTGTCGAAGGCGATCACCTCGCCGTACACCACCACCGCGATCTTGTCGGCCAGCCCGAAGACCACGCCCATGTCGTGCTCCACCGTCAGCAGCGTCTTGCCCACGGTGACGTGCTTGATGAGCGAGATGAAGTGCGAAGTCTCGGTCTTGCTCATGCCGGCCGTGGGCTCGTCCAGCAGGATCACGCTGGCGCCGCCAGCGATGGTCACGCCGATCTCCAGCGCGCGCTGCTCGGCGTACGTGAGGTTCACCGCATGCACGTCGCGCTTCTTCTCCAGGCCGATCTGCCTGATGAGCTCCTCGGTGCGCTCGTTGGCGTCGTCCAGGTTCGAGAGAAATCGCAGGAAGGTGTACTTGTAGCCCAGGCTCCACAGCACCCCGCAGCGCAGGTTCTCGAACACGCTGAGCTTCGGGAAGATGTTGGTGATCTGGAAGCTGCGCGACAGGCCCATGCGGTTGATCTCGTACGGCTTCATGCCGTCGATGCGCTGGCCGTTGAGCAGCACCTCGCCGCTGGTGGGCGTGAGCCGCCCGCTGATCAGGTTGAACAGCGTGGACTTGCCCGCGCCGTTCGGCCCGATGATGGCGATGCGCTCGCCGGCCGTCACGGCCAGGTCCACGCCACGGATGATGTCGGTCTTGCCGAAGCTCTTGCGCAGGCCCTTGAGTTCGAGTGAATAGGTCATGCCGTCTCCCGCCGCTTGATCTCGGCTTCGATTTCTTCCTGCGCCTGGCCCCAGGCCTTCGCGAAGCGCCTGCGGAACACCTCGAAGATGCCCAGGCCCACCGCCAGCAGCGCCACCGCGACGATCCAGCTCGTGGCCGACGAGGTGTCCAGCTGCAGGCCCGCGAACGGCACCAGGGGGCCGAGCGCCGCGTTCAGCTGCATGTGATAGATCATCTCGACGATGGCCGCCGCGCCCGCGAGCATCACGCCCGCACCGACGAACAGGCCCACGTACAGCAGGTAGAAGCGCTTGATCTTGCCGAACAGCGCCACGCGCACGTTCATCATGATCAGGCTGGCCACGCCGCCGGGCGCGAACATCACCATCAGCAGGAACACCAGGCCCACGTACAGCAGCCAGGCCTTGCTGAGTTCGGACAGCAGCACCAGCGCGAACACCAGCAGCGCCGCGCCGATGATCGGCCCGAAGAAGAAGGTGGCGCCGCCCAGGAAGGTGAACAGCAGGTAGCTGCCCGAGCGCAGCCCGTTCAGGCTGTCGGCCGCGTTCACGATCTCGAAGTTGATGGCCGCCAGGCCGCCGCCGATGCCCGCGAAGAAGCCCGCGATGATGAAGGCGTAGTAGCGCACGCGCTGCGTGTTGTAGCCGATGAACTCCACGCGCTCCGGGTTGTCGCGCACCGCGTTCAGCATGCGTCCGAGCGGCGTGCCGGTGAAGGCGAACATCAGCCCGGTGCAGATGAAGCAATACACCGCGATCAGGTAGTACACCTGGTTCTGCGGCCCGAAGTTGATGCCGAAGAACGAGGCGCCATACACGCGGTTGGTGGTGATGCCGCCCTCGCCGCCGAAGAAACTGGGGAACATCAGCGCCATCGCGGCCACCAGCTCGCCCAGGCCGAGCGTGATCATCGCGAAGGTGGTGCCCGACTTCTTGGTCGACACATAGCCGAACACCACCGCGAAGAACATGCCGCCGAGCCCGCCCACGAGCGGAATCAGCACCAGCGGGATCGGCAGCTTGCCGGCGCCCGCCAGGTTCATGGCGTGGATGGCGATGAACGAGCCCAGGCCCACGTACACCGCGTGCCCGAAGCTGAGCATGCCGCCCTGCCCCAGCAGGATGTTGTAGCTCAGGCAGATGATGATCAGGTAGCCGATCTGCGACAGCATGGTGAGCGCCAGGCTGCTGGTGAAGATCATCGGCGCCACGATCAGCAGCAGCGCGAAGAAAGACCAGATGAAGATGCGGCCGATGTTCAGCGGCTTGAACCGGTAGTAGCGCACCGGCGTGGAGGTCGAAGCGGTTGTGGTTGCAGTATTCATGGCGTCAGTCCTCCCGGGTTCCGAGAAGACCCTTGGGCCTGAAGATGAGGATCAGCACCAGGAACAGGTACGGAAGAATGGGTGCCACCTGCGAGATGGTGAGCTTGAGCAGCTCGTAGCCGAAGGTCTGGTCGGTCACGGCCACGCCGAGCGCCTGCAGGCCGGTCGCGAGCGACTGGTCCATGGCCACCGCGAAGGTCTGCACGATGCCGATGATCAGCGAGGCCAGGAATGCACCCGCCAGCGAGCCCATGCCGCCGACCACCACCACGACGAAGATGATGGAGCCGACCGAACCCGCCATGGCCGGCTCGGTGACGTAGGTGTTGCCGCCGACCACGCCAGCCAGCCCCGCCAGCGCGGCGCCGCCGCCGAACACCAGCATGAACACGCGCGGCACGTTGTGGCCCAGCGCCTCGACCATGTCGGGGTGCTTCAGCGCCGCCTGGATGACCAGGCCGATGCGGGTGCGCGTGAGCAGCAGCCACACGGACACCAGCATCAGCACCGCCACCAGCATGATGAACGAGCGCGACTTGGGGAACTGCGTGCCGTAGAGCGTGAAGAGCGGCCCCTGCAGCGCCGTCGGCAGGCCATAGGGCACCGTGGAACGGCCCCACACCAACTGCACGATTTCGAGAATGAGGTACGAAAGACCGAACGTCACCAGCAGCTCGGGCACGTGGCCGAACTTGTGGACGCGGCGCAGGCAGTAGCGCTCGAAGGCCGCGCCCAGCACGAACACCAGCAGCGGCGCGATGAAGAGCGCCGGCCAGAAGCCGACGATGCCCGACAGCGTGTAGGCGAAGTAGGCGCCCAGCATGTAGAAGCTGGCGTGCGCGAAATTGAGCACGCCCATCATGCTGAAGATCAGCGTGAGGCCAGAGCTCAGCATGAACAACAGCAAGCCGTAGCTCACGCCGTTGAGCAGCGAGATGACGAAGAATTCGACGTTCATCGGTCTTTCGTGTCAGGTAAAAAAGAAAAAGGCCCGAGTGTTGAAGTCGGGCCTCGACCGCGTTGGCGCGCTCCCGAAATCAGGAGGGGCGCTTCATCTGGCAGCTGGTGGGCGTGCTGGCCACGTAGGCGTCGTAGTACTTCACGGGGGCCAGCGTGTAGCCGGTGTTCTCCGGGCTGTACGGGTACTTGGCGCTGGCCTTTTCCCAGCGGGCGATGTACAGGCCCTGCTGCAGCTGGTGGTCGGCCTTGCGCAGTTCGACGTCGCCGTTGAAGCTCTTGAACTTCATGCCTTCCATGGCGGCGGCCACCTTGACGGGGTCGGTCGACTTGGTCTTCACGAAGGCTTCGGTCAGGGCCTGGAACACGGTGTAGATGTCGGTGGTGTAGAGGTCGTCGTTGAACTTCTTCTTGAAGTCTTCGGCGTACTTCTGCATGTCGCCGCCCATGTTGTAGTGGGCATAGCCGACCTGGTAGACCTTGCCGTCGGACGCCGCGCCCATGGCGGTCGGCGTGCCGGTGGTCACGGCGTAGTAGGTGTAGAACTTGACGTTCAGGCCCGAGTCGTTGGCGGACTTGATGAGCAGCGCGAGGTCGGAGCCCCAGTTGCCGGTGATGACGGTATCGGCGCCGGAAGCCTTGATCTTCGCGATGTACGGCGCGAAGTCGCGCACCTGCGCGAGCGGGTGCAGGTCGTCGCCGACGATCTGGATGTCGGGGCGCTTGTGCTTCAGGTCTTCCTTGGCGAACTTGGAAACCTGCTGGCCGTGCGCATAGTTCTGGCCGATGATGTAGACCTTCTTGATGTCCGGCTGGTCCTTCATGTAGGTGGTCAGCGCTTCCATCTTCATCGACGTGTCGGCGTCGAAGCGGTACTGCCAGTAGCTGCACTTGCTGTTGGTCAGGTCGGGGTCGACGGCCGCATAGTTCAGGTACAGCGCTTCCTTGCCGGGGTTGCGCGCATTGTTCTTCTCGAGCGCATCGATGATGGCCAGCGCAGGGCCGGAGCCGTTGCCCTGCACGATGTAGCGCGCGCCCTGGTCGAGGGCCGAGCGCAGTGCGCTGGTGGTCTCCTGCGGGCTGAGCTTGTTGTCGATGCCGATGATCTCGAACTTCACGCCGGCGGCGTTCTTCTTGTTGAACTCTTCGGCGAAGAACTGGAAGGTCTTGAGCTGATTCGTCCCGACCGCGGCCATGAGGCCCGACAGCGGGTCGAGCCATGCGATCTTGACGGTTTCACCCTTCTGGGCGAGGGCACCGGTGGCGGTGGCCGCAATGACGGCTGCGGCAGCGATTTTCAGAGCGAAATTCAATCTATATCTCCTGGTCAAACCGAATCAGAACCGAATCAAAACGCTGTACGAGCGTACAAGCGATTGCAGCCCCTCCCCTCAGGGAATGCCCGTAAGAGCGAGGCCGCAAGGGGCCGTTTCTATCGCGCATGCGACAGCGCGGTGCCCGAATTGCTACCCGCGGGTAGACCGCTGCTACCAGCGGGTAGAAATGCTGGAGCGGACGCGCGCCAGGACGCCTCAGGGACGCTTCATCTGGCAGGTGGTGGGCGTGCTCGCCACGTACGACTCGTAGTACTTCACGGGCACGTTCGTGTAGCCGGTGTTCTCCGCGTCGTAGGGGTACTTGGCGCTGGCCTTTTCCCAGCGCGAGATGTACAGGCCCTGCTGCAGCTGGTGGTCGGACTTGCGCATCTCGACCTCGCCGTTGAAGCTCTTGATCTTCATGCCCTCAAGCGCCGCCGCCACCTTGACCGGATCGGTCGACTTCGTCTTGGCGAAGGCCGCGTCGAGCAGCGCGAACACGTGATAGATCGACGACTGCGTCAGGTCGTCGTTCATGCGCTTCTTGTAGCCGTTGAGCAGCTGCTGGATCTCGCCGCCCATGTTGTAGTGGGCGTAGGCCACGGTGTAGACCTTGCCGTCCGAAGTGGCCCCCATGGCCGTGGGGGTACCGGCGCCCGGCGCGTAGTAGGTGAGGAACTTGACGTTCAGGCCCGAGTCGTTGGCCGCCTTGATGAGCAGCGACAGGTCGGAGCCCCAGTTGCCGGTGATGACGGTGTCGGCGCCCGAGGCCTTGATCTTGGCGATGTAGGGCGAGAAGTCGCGCACCTGCGCCAGCGGGTGCAGGTCTTCGCCAACGATCTGGATGTCGGGGCGCTTGACCTTCAGGTCTTCCTTGGCGAACTTGGCCACCTGCACGCCGTGGGCGTAGTTCTGGCCGAGCAGGTAGACCTTCTTGATGTCGGGCTGGTCCTTCATCCAGGTGGTCAGCGCCTCCATCTTCATGGAGGTGTCGGCGTCGACCCGGAAGTGCCAGTAGCTGCACTTGCTGTTGGTCAGGTCGGGGTCGACCGCCGCGTAGTTCATGTACAGCAACTCCTTGCCGGGGTTGCGCGAGTTGTTCTTCTCGATGGCGTCGATGATGGCCAGCGCCGGGCCGGAGCCGTTGCCCTGCATGATGTAGCGGGCGCCCTGGTCCTGCGCCGAGCGCAGCGCGGCGGTGGTCTCCTGCGGGCTGAGCTTGTTGTCGAGCGCGATGATCTCGAACTTCACGCCCGACTGGTTCTTCTTGTTGAACTCCTCGGCAAGGAATTGCGTGGTCTTGAGCTGGTTGGTGCCGACCGCGGCCATGAGGCCGGACAGGGGGTCGAGCCAGGCGATCTTGACGGTCTCGCCCTTTTGCGCGAATGCGGCGGTAACGCTCACCAACATGGCGCAGGCAGCTACTGACTTGATAGCAAATTGCATGAGGAGTCTCCAGTTTCGTTATGCGGGATCGCAGCGTACAAGCGCCCTTTTTTTCACCGCACAGGGATTGCCCGCAAGGAAAGCCGCCGGGGCGGCTTTCCTATCGCGTGCGCGACAGTGCGGCAGGGCTTTGCCTGTGTTTTCAGAGTGTGGGCAGCTTGTAGTCCTTGAGCAGCTCGCGCAGCTTGGTCTTCAGGATCTTGCCGGTGGCGCCCAGCGGAATGGCCTCGACGAACACAACGTCGTCTGGGATCTGCCACTTGGCGGTCTTGCCCTCGTAGAACTTCAGCAGCTCCTCGCGCGTGACTTCGGCGCCCGGCTTCTTCGCGACGGCGATGACGGGCCGCTCGTCCCACTTGGGATGGAACACGCCGATGCACGCGGCCATGGCCACGGCCGGGTGCGCGACGGCGATGTTCTCGATGTCGATGGAGCTGATCCACTCGCCGCCGGACTTGATCACGTCCTTGCTGCGGTCGGTGATCTGCAGGTAGCCCTCGGCGTCGATGGTGGCGACGTCGCCGGTGGGGAACCAGCCGCGGTTGCGCGCATCGGGAATGAGCGGATCGCCGCCCTCGCCCTTGAAGTACTCCTTGACGATCCACGGGCCCTTCACCAGCAGGTCGCCGAAGGCCTTGCCGTCCCAGGGCAGCTCGTTGCCGTCGCCGTCGACGATCTTCATGTCGACGCCGAAGATCGCGCGGCCCTGCTTCATGCGGATCTTGAGCTGGGCGTCCGGCGGCAGCGACAGGTGCTTGTTCTTCAGCGTGCAGAGCGTGCCCAGCGGGCTCATCTCGGTCATGCCCCAGGCGTGCAGCACCTCGACGTCGTACTTCTCCTGGAACGCCGTGATCATGGCCGGCGGGCAGGCCGAGCCGCCGATGACGGTGCGGTCCAGCTTGCTGAACTTCAGGCCGTTGGTCTGCATGTGGCCCAGCAGCATCTGCCACACGGTGGGCACGCCCGCCGCGAAGGTCACGCCTTCGGCCTCGATCAAGTCGTACACCGACTTGCCGTCGAGCGCCGGGCCGGGGAACACCAGCTTGCAGCCCACCAGCGCGGCCGAGTACGGAATGCCCCAGGCGTTGACGTGGAACATTGGCACCACCGGCAGCACCGAGTCGCGCGCCGACAGGCGCATGACGTCGGGCAGCGCCGCGGCATACGCATGCAGCAGCGTGGAGCGGTGGCTGTAGAGCGCGGCCTTCGGATTGCCCGTGGTGCCGCTCGTGTAGCACATGCTCGACGCGGAGTTCTCGTCGAAGCTGGGCCATTCGTAGTCGGTGGGCTGCGCGCCCATCCAGCTCTCGTAGCTCACCAGGCCGGGCACGCCGCTGTCGGCCGGCAGCTTGTCGGCATCACACAGTGCAACCCATTTCCGGATCGTGGGACATTTGGCGTGCACCGCCTGCACCAGCGGCAGGAAGCTCAGGTCGAAGCACAGGATCTGGTCTTCGGCGTGGTTGGCGATCCAGGCGATCTGGTCGGGGTGCAGGCGCGGGTTGATGGTGTGCAGCACGCGGCCGCTGCCGCTCACGCCGTAGTACAGCTCCAGGTGGCGATAGCCGTTCCAGGCCAGGGTCGCGACGCGGTCGCTGAACAGCAGCTGCTCGCCGTCCAGCGCATTGGCCACCTGCCTGGCGCGCGATGCGATGTCGCTCCAGGTGCAGCGGTGGATATCGCCCTCGACACGGCGCGAGACGATCTCGCCGTCGCCATGGTGGCGCTCGGCGAACTCGATCAGCGACGAGATCAAAAGCGGTTGGTCTTGCATCAAACCCAGCATCTACGGACTCCTATGTGAAATGACTTCATGAAAACTTGCGGACAACGGATTCACGCAAGCTTCGGCCACTTCCACAATGACACAAACCCGCACTGCAAGATTGAACGGAGCGGCTCATTGCACCGGGGTGATCCTGATGTCCGTGGGCGTGGCGTCGAGCAGCAGTTGCGAAGGCCACGGCGCCCAGGTCGCACCAAGTTCGGGCGTGTTCGGATCGCCCTTGCGCATGAAGGCCCCGATGCTGGCCATGACGGCCTTCGACAGCGCGAGCCGCCCTTTCTCGTTGGCCTTGCCGCCGATGGAGCTCGACAGCACCGACGGGCCGAAGTTGCCGAACACGAACGGCAGGTCGAAGGCGTGCGAGGCGCCGTACACGTCGTTCCACGGCGAAGCCTCCTGCGACCAGTCGAGGCGGTAGTGCCAGATGTTCGACTGGCGCGTCTTCATCGTGTCGAGCAGGTTGTCGCGGTTGGCCTCGAACAGGCCCTTCGTGATGAGCGCGGTGGCCGCGTTGTAGCCGGTGCCGGCCTTGTCTACCGGAAGGTAGAACGGATCGATGATGTCGTTCACCGTGAGCGTGGGCGCGGCATCGGGGTCGAAGTTGAACATCAGCGAGAAGCGCTGGGCGTCGTTGACGATCCAGCCCGAGGTCGGGAAGCCGATGGTCCCCAGCAGCGACGCGAACAGCTTGCCCTCGTCGCGCGTGTTGCCCGCGAGCATGGGCACCTTCACGTACCGGTCGGCCGCGATGGCGCCGATGGGGTCGGTCGGGATCACGGTGCCGTCGGGAATCGGCGCCACCGAGCCCAGCCCGGCCGCCGCCACCTTGCCGAGCAGCGCACCGCCGTCCTGCGCCCGCAGGTACTCGGCGATCTGGGCCGGCGTGCGGGTGGCGATGTAGGCCTTGGCTGCGGTCGCATCGGCCGCGGTGCCGTCGGCCACGAGCAGCTTCTCCAGGATGGCCGCGCCCTGCGCGAGCGAAGCCGAGGCCGGCGAGAGCGAAGGCAGCGTGCCGGGCGGCAGGTTGGTCGCGAGCGAAATGCCGCCGCTCATCTCGAAGGCCTTGTGGAACAGGCCCTTGGCCATCGGCGAAGTCATGACCGACAGCAGGTTGGTGGCGCCCGCCGACTCGCCCGACAGCGTGACGTTGCCCGGATCGCCGCCGAAGTTGGCGACGTTGTCCGCAATGAAGCGCAGCGCCGCCATGTTGTCGAGCAGCGCGAAGTTGCCCGAGTCATCGCCCTGCGTGCCGCCGGGTTTCAGCTGCGGAATGTTCAGGAAGCCCAGGATGCCGAGGCGGTAGCTGGCGGTGATGACCACCGCGTTGGCGGTCCTGGCCAGCTTGGCGCCGTCGTACAGCGGGTCGGCCGTATAGCCGGAGACGTTGCTGCCGCCATGGATGAACAACAGCACGGGCAGGTTCTTCTCGGCCGTCGCCGGGCGCCAGATGTTGACGAACAGGCAGTCTTCGCTGCCGACCGGCTTGCCGAGGTTGGTGCCGATGGTGGCGTCGTACGTGTTGTTGAGGCCGGGGCTGAAGATGCGGCCGATCTGCAGGCAGGCATTGCCGAATCTGGCGGCCGGGCGAATGCCGCTCCAGGCTTCGGGCGCGACCGGCGCACGCCAGCGCAGCGCGCCCACCGGTGCCTTGGCGAAGGGGACCCCCTTCCAGTAGTAGGTGCCAGAGCCGGCGCTGTCGTCCACGCCTTCTATCTTGCCGGCCGTGGTCTGGCGCACCATCGGGCCGTCGGCCGGAGGCGGGGCCGCGGGCGCGGGGGCTGGCGCCGGCGCAGGCGCACCCGGCAGGAAGGCGAAGCCGGGCGAACCGGACGATCCGCCGCCGCAGGCCGAGAGCGCTGCCAGGGCCGCGGCCGCGACCATTCCGGCGGCGGCCCTGGCTATCGCCGTTCTTGCCGCCGCGCCCTGGCCTTGCGCCGTTGTCTCTGTATTCATGTTTTTGTCTCCACACCGGGTTAATCGGAATTCCTTGCCTGGCGCACGGCACCCATACTCCGGGCCGCCGAGCACGCAAAAAATTCTAGAAACCGGCGTCGTTTTCATCGCTATCGCAAGGAAGCCAAACGAATGACTTCAGGAGCCTCCCTGTCGCACCGCCAGCGCGGGCCGCAACGCCGGTCCGGCGGCATGCCGCAGCCGGAACTGCGCACCAGCTCCGCCGCGTGGCTCGAAGGCGTGCTGTCGATGTTCGAGGCCGAAGGACTGGACGTGCCTTCGCTGCTGCTGGAGGCCGGCTTCGACCCCGATTCCCTGCACCGGCAGAACGCACGCATCCCTGTCGACGAGATCACGGTGCTGTGGCAGCTGGCCGTGGCGCGCGCCGCCCGGCCCACGCTGGGCCTGCATCGCGACCTGGCCGCCACGCACAGCAAGCTGGGAACGGTGGGCCATGCCATGTCTTGCAGCCCCACGCTCGGGGCCGCGCTCGCGCGGCTGGCGCGCTACATGGCGGTGATCTCCGACGCGACAGCTTTCTCGCTGCATCCCGAGCCGCGCGGCTGCTGGCTGGCGATGGAGCACACCGGCGGCAGCCTGCCGATTCCGCGCCAGCGCGTCGAATACGCCCTGCTGACAACGCTGATGCAATGCCAGTGGCTCACGCGGCGCGACCTGCAGCCGCTGGCCATGGAGTTCGTCTACCCCGCGCCGGCCGACGACCGGCCGCACCGCGAGGCCTTCGGTTGCGAGGTGCGTTTCAACGCGCCGGCCAACAGGCTGCTGCTGTCGGCCGCCGACCTGTCCCTGACGCTGCCCACCCATCACGAGACGCTGGGCGAGCTGCAGGAGCACCTGCTCGACGATCAGCTCGACCTGCTGGGCCAGACCACCACCAGCAGCCTCGTGTGCGCCGAGATCGCGCGCCGGCTGCAGCACGGCGAGCCGCGCCGGCAGGACGTGGCATCGGGCCTGGGCCTGGCCGAGCGCACCCTGCAGCGCAGGCTCCAGGAGGAGTCGGTGTCGTTCCAGGGCTTGCTGGACCGCACCCGCCGCGAACTTGCGCAGCAGTACCTGGCGGAGGACCGCCATACGCTGACCGACGTGGCGGACATGCTGGGCTTCGTGGACACGAGCAACTTCTTCCGCGCCTGCAAGCGCTGGTTCGGCGTGCCGCCGGCGCAGTACCGGGCGCGCATCTGGGACAGCCCCGCGCCGCTGGCTGCCTGAACGGCCACCCCGATGGCCCCCGCGGCAAGGGGTTTCGCGCTCTGCCGGACAATCCGCGCATGAGCTTGCTTGCTGAAGACACCCCGGTCGCCGACCTGGGACTGCGCTGGAAACCCGGCTTCTCCAACCTGGGCCCCGCGTTTTTCACCGAACTGCGGCCGACGCCCCTGCCCGATCCTTACTGGGTGGGGCGCAGCGAGGCCGTTGCGCGCGAACTCGGCCTGCCGCCCGGCTGGCATGAGTCGGGCGACACGCTGGCCGCGCTGACGGGCAGCATGCCCATTGCGGGCACCCGCCCCTTTGCAACCGTGTACAGCGGCCACCAGTTCGGCGTGTGGGCCGGCCAGCTGGGAGACGGGCGCGCCATCATGATCGGCGAGACCGACGGCGGGCTCGAAGTGCAGCTGAAAGGCGCGGGGCGCACGCCCTACTCCCGCGGCGGCGACGGCCGCGCGGTGCTGCGCTCCAGCATCCGCGAATTCCTCTGCAGCGAGGCGATGCACGGGCTGGGCATTCCGACCACGCGCGCCCTCAGCGTGACCGGCTCCGACGCACGGGTGCGCCGCGAGGAACTCGAAAGCGCAGCGGTCGTGGCACGCGTGGCGCCCAGCTTCGTGCGCTTCGGCCACTTCGAGCACTTTGCCGCCAACCAGCGCGAAGACGAATTGCGCGCGCTGGCCGACTATGTCATCGACCGCTACTACCCGGACTGCCGCAATACCGGGCGCTTCAACGGCAATGCGTATGCCGCATTCCTGGAGGCCGTGAGCGAGCGCACCGCCGCCCTGCTCGCGCAATGGCAGGCCGTGGGCTTCTGCCACGGCGTGATGAACACCGACAACATGAGCATCCTGGGGCTCACCATCGACTACGGGCCGTTCCAGTTCCTCGACGGCTTCGATCCGCGCCATATCTGCAACCACAGCGACACCAGCGGCCGCTACGCCTTCAACCAGCAGCCCAATGTCGCGTACTGGAACCTGTTCTGCCTGGCGCAGGCGCTGCTGCCGCTGATCGGCGACCAGGAAATCGCCGTGGCCGCGCTGGAGTCTTACAAGAGCGTGTTCCCCAGTGAGTTCGAGGGCCGCATGCGCGCCAAGCTGGGCCTGGCTGACGCGGCCGAGGGCGACCGCCCGCTCGTCGAAGGCGTGCTCAAGCTGCTGGCCGCGGGCAAGGTCGACTACACGATCTTCTGGCGCCGGCTGTCGAACTACATGGCCGACGGCGAGCTCGAGCCGGTGCGCGACCTGTTCCTGGACCGCGAGGGCTTCGATGCCTGGCTGCTATTGTTTTCGGAGCGCCATGCGGCGTCCGACCGGGCGAAAGCGGCGGGCCTGATGCTTGGGTCGAACCCCAAGTTCGTGCTGCGGAACCACCTCGGGCAGCAAGCCATCGAAGCAAGTCAGCAAAAAGACAACTCAGGTGTGGCAACCTTGCTGGCTCTGCTCGAGTCCCCATTTGAAGAACATCCCGGCGCCGATGCTTATGCCGGCTTCCCGCCCGACTGGGCCTCCACGATCGAAATCAGCTGCTCATCATGACCACTCCCGTACAGAAAACCGACGCCGAATGGAAAGCCCTGCTCGCTGAAAAAGGCGCCGAACCCGCCGCCTTCGAAGTGACGCGCCACGCCGCCACCGAACGACCCTTCACCGGCAAATACGAAGCCCACTGGGACGACGGCACCTACCACTGCGTGTGCTGCGGCGCCAAGCTGTTCGAGTCTTCGACCAAGTTCGACGCCGGCTGCGGCTGGCCCAGCTTCTCCGAAGAAGCGGTGCCCGGCGCCATCAGGAACATCATCGACCGTTCTCACGGCATGGTCCGCACCGAGAACGTCTGTGCCAATTGCGGCGCCCACCTGGGCCACGTGTTTCCCGACGGCCCGACCGAGACAGGCCTGCGCTACTGCATGAACTCGGCTTCGCTCGACTTCCAGAAAAAGGCCGACTGAGCCGCTCCGAATGAAACTGATCCTCGACTTCTTCCCGATCCTGCTGTTCTTCGGCGCCTACAAGCTGGCCGACATCTACACGGCCACCGGCGTGCTGATGGCCGCCACCGTGGTGCAGATGGCCATCATCTACGCCATGGAGCGCAAGCTGCAGGCGATGCAGAAGGCCACGCTGGTGCTGATCCTGCTGTTCGGCACGCTCACGCTGGCGCTGCACGACGACCGCTTCATCAAGTGGAAGCCGACCGTGCTGTACGGCGCAATGGCGCTCGCGCTGGCCGTGGCGCTCTGGGCGCTGAAGAAGAACTTCCTGAAAATGCTGCTGGGCCAGCAGCTCGAGCTGCCCGAGCGCATCTGGGGCCGGCTGAACGTGGCGTGGATCGGCTATTGCCTGTTCATGGCCGCCATCAACGGCTACGTGGCGGCGTACTTCACGACCGAGGCGTGGGTCAACTTCAAGCTCTGGGGCTACGTGTTTCCCATCGTCTTCCTGGTGGCGCAAGGCCTGTACATCGCGCCGCACCTGAAGAACGACGACAAGCCCACCGCATGACGAGCAACACCACCACCGCACTGCTGCCCACGGCGGCCGACCTCGAGGCCGCGCTGCGCGAGGCGCTGGCCCCCACGCAGCTCGAAGTGATCGACGAAAGCGCCGCCCACGCCGGCCATTCGGGCGCCAACGCGCAAGGCCGCGGCACCCATTTCCGGGTCCGCATCGCCTCGCCCCGGTTCGAGGGAAAGCCCCGCGTGGCGCGGCATCGGCTTGTGTATGATGCCCTCCAAGTTTTTATCGCACAGGGTCTGCACGCCATCGCCATCGAGGTGCTCTGAGTCGTCCAAGGGGCCGCGCGCCACGCCTGATGTGGTTGCAGCGGCTACCGTGCCACCCCGCCCTTTTCTTCCCTATCCCTGCTTTCTTTCCCGCGCCTTTTCCTACACGCGCATTTCCTTTCCAGCTCGATATTCATTCCATGAAAAAACAAATCTTGCAGGCCGTCGCGGCCGCAGTGCTGCTCGGTGCCATTCCCATGGCCGCGCTCGCACAGAACGCAGCCATCGTGAACGGCAAGCCGGTGCCCAAGGCCCGCATGGACGTTCTGGCCCAACAGCTGGCCGCCGCCGGCCGCCCGGTGACGCCTGAAATGCAAGGCCAGCTGCGCGAGGAAATCGTGGCGCGCGAAGTGTTCATGCAGGAAGCCCAGAAGCAGGGCCTGGACGCCAGCGAGGACTACAAGAACCAGCTCGAACTCGCCCGCCAGGCCATCCTGATCCGCGCGCTGTTCGACAACTACCGCAAGAACAACCCTGTCTCGGACGCCGACGTGAAGGCCGAGTACGACAAGTTCGTCGCGGCCAACGGCGGCAAGGAATACAAGGCGCGCCACATCCTGGTCGAAACCGAAGACCAGGCCAAGAAGATCATGGCCGACCTGAAGAAGGGCGCCAAATTCGAAGACATCGCCAAGAAGCAGAGCAAGGACCCGGGATCGGGCGCCAACGGCGGCGACCTCGACTGGGCCAACCCCGCGAGCTTCGTGCCCGAGTTCTCGGAAGCCATGATCAAGCTCAAGAAGGGCGAGACCACCCCCGCCCCGATCAAGACCCAGTTCGGCTGGCACATCATCCGCGTCGACGACATCCGCCAGGCCCAACTGCCGAAGCTGGAAGAAGTGAAGCCGCAGATCACGCAGCAGCTGCAGCAGCAGCGCCTGCAAAAGTACCAGGAAGACCTGCGCGCGAAGGCGAAAGTGGAATAACCCCCAGGCTTCGCGCACTTCGTGTCGCTACGCCCACCCCTTTGCAGGGGGCAACACCTGCGGCCCGGCGAAGCCGGTTCCGTGGCGTTCTGGAAATGAAAAAAGCGGCCCGCGGGCCGCTTTTTCGTGGGCGTCCTTATTTCAGATCGCCCAGGTGCCGAAGTTGTCGCCCGGGCGGTCAAGCACGACGAAAGCCTGCCAGATCCTGGATCCGCGCCGCTTCCAGCACGTGCCGGCTTCCTGGGTGATCGAGGTCGAGCATCTGCTTCAGCCCACCCAGCGACGCGCGTTGCGCCAGATCTGCATCCAGGGGCTCAGGTCGCTCTTGTCGCCCGAGGTCCAGCTCATCTGGATGTTGCGAAACACGCGCTCCGGGTGCGGCATCACCGCGGTGAAGCGGCCGTCCGGCGTCGTGACCGAGGTCAGGCCGCCCGCGCTGCCGTTCGGGTTGAACGGGTACTGCTCGGTCGGCTGGCCGTGGTTGTCGACAAAGCGCATCGCGCCGATGGCCTTGGCGGCGTCGCCGCGGTGCTTGAAGTTGGCGTAGCCCTCGCCGTGAGCCACCGCGATCGGCAGGCGGCTGCCGGCCATGCCTGCGAAGAAGATGCTGGGCGACTCGAGCACTTCGACCATCGACAGGCGCGCCTCGAAGCGCTCGCTCTGGTTGGTGGTGAAACGCGGCCAGGCCTCTGCGCCCGGAATGATGTCGGCCAGCTCGGCGAACATCTGGCAGCCGTTGCACACGCCCAGGCCGAAGGTGTCGGCGCGGCCGAAGAAGGTCTTGAACTGCTCGGCCAGCTTCGGGTTGAAGGTGATGCTGCGCGCCCAGCCGATGCCGGCGCCCAGCGTGTCGCCGTAGCTGAAGCCGCCGCAGGCGACCACGCCCTTGAAGTCGGCGAGGTCCGCCCTGCCCGTCTGCAGGTCGGTCATGTGGACGTCGAAGGCTTCGAAGCCGGCCTCGGTGAAGGCGTAGGCCATCTCGACGTGCGAGTTGACGCCCTGCTCGCGCAGGATCGCTACCTTGGGGCGCGACTGCAGGATGGCGGGCGCAACGGCGGAGCCGGTCTGCGCATTCGCCAGGAACACGTGCATGCCCGGATCGTTCGGCACACCGGCGGCGGCGTGCTCGGCATCGGCGCAGGCGGGGTTGTCGCGCTCGCGGGCGATCTTCCAGCTGACCGAGTCCCAGACCTGCTGCAGGTCGTGCAGGCTGGCGCTGAACACCGACTTGGCGTCGCGCCAGACTTCGACCTTGCCCTTGCCCGCATCCATGGGCGAGCTGGCGGGGCGGGTCTTGCCGACGAAGTGGCTGTGCGTGCTGAGGCCGTGGGCGCGCAGCACCTGCATGACATCGTTGCGCTCGGCGGTGCGCACCTGCAGCACCATGCCCAGCTCTTCGTTGAACAGCGCCTTGAGCGTGAGCTCCTCGCGCCGCGCGCTGACCTGCTGCGCCCAGTTCTTCGCGTCGCCGGTTTCCATGCGGCTGTCGGAGATGCCGTCGCCTTCGGTGACCAGCATGTCGACGTTCAGCGCCACGCCCACATGGCCGGCAAAGGCCATTTCGCAGGCGGTGGCGAACAGGCCGCCGTCGCTGCGGTCGTGCATCGCGAGGATCTTGCCGTCGGCGCGCAGCGCGTTCACGGCATTGACCAGCGCCACCAGCTGCGCCGGGTCGTCGAGGTCGGGCACCGTGTCGCCGCTCTGGTTGAGCGTCTGCGCCAGGATGCTGCCGGCCATGCGGTGCTTGCCCTGGCCCAGGTCGATCAGCACCAGCGTGGTGTCGGCCTCCTCGGCGTCGAGCTGCGGCGTGAGCGTGCCGCGCACGTCGGCCAGCGTGGCGAAGGCGCTGACGATCAGGCTCACGGGCGACGTGACCTTCTTGGCCTCGGCGCCGTCCTTCCATTGCGTGCGCATCGACAGCGAATCCTTGCCGACCGGAATCGACACGCCCAGCGCCGGGCACAGCTCCAGGCCCACGGCCTTGACGGTTTCGTACAGCGCGGCGTCTTCGCCGGGCTCGCCGCAGGCGGCCATCCAGTTGGCCGACAGCTTCACGCGCGAAAGTTCGATGGGCGCGGCCAGCAGGTTGGTGATGGCTTCGGCCACGGCCATGCGGCCAGAGGCCGGTGCGTCGAGCGCGGCCAGCGGCGTGCGCTCGCCCATGCTCATGGCTTCGCCGGCAAAGCCCTTGTAGTCGGCCAGCGTCACGGCGCAGTCGGCCACGGGCACCTGCCACGGGCCGACCATCTGGTCGCGATGGCTCAGGCCGCCCACGGTGCGGTCGCCGATGGTGATGAGGAAGCGCTTCGACGCCACGGTCGGATGCGCGAGCACGTCGATGGCGGCCTTCTGCAGGTCGACGCCCGTCAGGTCGAGCGGCTTGAAGGTGCGCGCCACGGTCTTCACGTCGCGGTGCATCTTGGGCGGCTTGCCGAGCAGCACGTCCATCGGCATGTCGACCGGCTGAACCTCGGCGCCTTCGTCGGCCACCAGCAGCTGGCGCTCTTCGGTCGCCACGCCGACCACCGAGAACGGGCAACGCTCGCGCTCGCAGAAGGCCTTGAACTGCTCGAGCGACTCCGGCGCGATGGCCAGCACGTAGCGCTCCTGGCTTTCGTTGCACCAGATTTCCTTCGGCGCCATGCCCGATTCTTCGAGCGGCACGGCGCGCAGGTCGAAGCGCGCGCCACGGCCGGCGTCGTTGGTGAGTTCGGGGAAGGCGTTGCTCAGGCCGCCGGCGCCCACGTCGTGGATCGCCAGGATGGGGTTGGCCGCGCCCTGCTGCCAGCAGTGGTTGATGACCTCTTGCGCGCGGCGCTCGATTTCGGGGTTGCCGCGCTGCACCGAATCGAAGTCGAGCTCGGCCGCGTTGGCGCCGGTGGCCATCGAGCTGGCGGCGCTGCCGCCCATGCCGATGCGCATGCCGGGGCCGCCGAGCTGGATCAGCAGCGAGCCGGCCGGGAACTGGATCTTCCTGGTCTGGGTGGCGTCGATGCTGCCGAGGCCGCCCGCGATCATGATGGGCTTGTGGTAGCCGCGCTGCACCGTGTCGAGGTCGCTCGCCACCGTCTGCTCGTATTCGCGGAAATAGCCCAGCAGGTTGGGACGGCCGAACTCGTTGTTGAACGCGGCGCCGCCCAGCGGGCCCTCGGTCATGATCTGCAGCGGGCTGGCGATGTGCTCGGGCTTGCCGTAGTGGCCGTCTTCAGGCCACAGCTTCGACACGGTGAAGCCGGTCAGGCCGGCCTTGGGCTTGGAGCCGCGGCCGGTGGCGCCTTCGTCGCGGATCTCGCCGCCCGCGCCGGTCGATGCGCCGGGGAAAGGCGAAATGGCGGTCGGGTGGTTGTGCGTCTCCACCTTCATCAGCACATGGCTCAGGGCGCTATCTTTTTGATAGCTCTGCGAGCCGCTGGCGGGGATGAAGCGCTCGATGGTCGCGCCTTCCATCACCGAGGCGTTGTCGGCATAGGCGATGACCGTGTGCTGCGGGTTCTGCTTCTCGGTGTGGCGGATCATCGAGAACAGGCTCTGCGGCTGGGCCTTGCCGTCGATGGTGAAGTCTGCGTTGAAGATCTTGTGGCGGCAGTGTTCGCTGTTGGCCTGCGCGAACATCATCAGTTCGACGTCGCTGGGGTTGCGGCCCAGGCGGGTGAAGGCGTCCACCAGGTAGTCGATCTCGTCCTCGGCCAGCGCCAGGCCGAAGCCGGTGTTGGCGGCCACCAGCGCAGTGCGGCCGCCGGCCAGCACGTCGACCTGCGCCATCGGCTGCGCCGGAAGCTCGCTGAACAGGCTGGCCGCCTGCTCGACCGTGGCCAGCACCGATTCGGTCATGCGGTCGTGCAGCGGGCCGGCCGCGGCGGCCAGCTGGTCGCCTTCAAGCACGGGGGCCTTGCCGATCAGCGGAGCCTTGAGCTTCAGGTGGTACTGGGTGACGCGCTCGACCCGGCGAAGCGCCAGGCCGCAGTTGTGGGCGATGTCGGTGGCCTTGGAGGCCCAAGGCGACACGGTGCCCAGCCGCGGCGTGACCACGACCGAAGTGCCCGCCTTGGCCGGCGCCTCGAAGGGCTCGCCGTAGGTCAGCAGCGCCGCAAAGCGCTCGCGGTCGTCCGTGCCGAGCGCCGCATCGGTCACGACCAGGTGCACGAAACGGGCCGAAATGCCCTCGATGCGCGGCTCGATGGCCTGCAGCTTCGGCAGCAGCTGGCGTGCGCGGAAATCGCTGAGTGCGCTGCCGCCCTCGAACATGGTTACGACAGGAAGGGCTTGAGGTGCGGGCTGCGTCACGGTCGATGGGGCCTCGGGGGCCGCGTTGGGAATCAAGGAATAAAGGCGAATGACCGCTGACTGGGGTCATCCGCGTTAACCCGGGATTTTAGCCGGGCCGATGGGATAATTCGGGGATGAGCATTAACTACAAAGACGCTGCGGGCATCGAAGCCATGCGGGTCGCCTGCCGCCTGGCCTCCGAGGTTCTGGACTACCTCACCCCCTTCATCAAGCCCGGCATCACGACCAACGATGTCGACCGGCTGGCCGCCGAATACATGGTCAAGCAGGGCACCACCTCGGCCACGGTGGGCTACATGGGCGCCAGCAGCGTCCCGTTCCCGAAGTCGCTGTGCACCTCGGTGAACCACGTGGTGTGCCACGGCATTCCCAACGACAAGCCCCTGAAGAAGGGCGACATCATGAACGTCGACGTGACCGTCATCAAGGACGGCTGGTTCGGCGACAACAGCCGCATGTACGTGATCGGCGACGCCTCCATCGCCGCCAAGCGCCTGTGCAGCATCACCTTCGAGGCCATGTGGCACGGCATCCTGCAGGTACGCCCCGGCGCGCACCTGGGCGACGTTGGCCATGCGATCCAGAAGTTCGCCGAAGGCCAGGGCTTCTCGGTGGTGCGCGAGTTCTGCGGCCACGGCGTGGGCCAGCGCTTCCACGAAGAACCCCAGGTGCTGCACTACGGCCGCCCGGGCACCATGGAAGAACTCAAGCCCGGCATGATCTTCACCATCGAGCCCATGATCAACGCCGGCAAGCGCGACGTGAAGGAAGACTTCAAGGGCGGCCAGTACGACGGCTGGACCATCGTCACGCGCGACCATTCGCTGTCGGCCCAGTGGGAGCACACGGTGCTGGTCACCGAGACCGGCTACGAGGTGCTGACGCTCTCCGCCGGCAGCCCTCCGCTGCCCTCCTTCGTCACCTCGACCAAAACCTGACGCGCGCACGCGTTCCCCGGCCGTGATCGAAGCAGCCAAGATCGACGTGGCGACGCTGCGCGAAGCCTATCGCGCGAAGAAGCTCGCGCTTTTCGACACCCTGCGCTTTGCCCGCGCGCCAACGCGCAGCGTGCACACGGTGCTGCGCCAGCTCTCGGCGCTGGCGGACGAAACACTGTGCGCCCTGTGGCGCGAGGCCGATTTCGGCGACGCGCTCTCGCTGGCCGCCGTGGGCGGCTTCGGGCGCGGCGAGCTGTTTCCGTATTCCGACGTCGACGTGCTGCTGCTGTTGCCGCCCGAAGGCCACGAGAACGCGGTCGACCCGGCCCGCATCGAGGCCTTCATCGGCCATTGCTGGGACGCCGGCCTCGAAATCGGCTCCAGCGTGCGCACCGTGGACGAATGCCTGGCCGAGGCCGAGAAAGACGTCACCGTGCAGACCTCGCTGCTCGAGGCACGGCTGATCGCCGGCGACAAGAAGCTCTTCACCGCCTTTCGCCGCCGCTTCGCCCGCGCCATCGATCCGCAGGCTTTCTTCGTGGCCAAGTCGCAGGAAATGCGGCACCGGCACCAGAAGTTCGACAACACGCCCTACGCGCTGGAGCCGAACTGCAAGGAATCGCCCGGCGGCCTGCGCGACCTGCAGACGATTTTGTGGATGACCAAGGCTGCCGGCTACGGCAGCCGCTGGGACGACCTGGCCAAGAACGGCCTGGCCACCTCCTTCGAAGCCCAGCAGATCAAGCGCAACGAGGCCCTGCTTTCGCTCATCCGCGCCCGGCTCCACGTGATCGCCAACCGCCGTGAAGACCGGCTGGTGTTCGACCTGCAGACCGCCGTGGCGGCCAGCTTCGGCTATGAGAGCGAATCGCAGCGCAAGTCGAGCGAGGCGCTCATGCGCCGCTACTACTGGGCCGCCAAGGCGGTGTCGCAGCTCAACCAGATCCTGCTGCTCAACATTTCCGAGCGCCTCCAGCCCAGCGACGAGCGGCACACGCCGATCAACGAGCGCTTCTACGAGCGCGCCGGCCTCATCGAGATCGCCAGCGACGACCTGTACGAGCGCGAGCCGCACGCGGTGCTCGAGACATTCCTGCTCTACCAGAAGACCATCGGCGTGCAGGGCCTGTCGGCGCGCACGCTGCGCGCGCTCTACAACGCGCGCCATGTGATGGACAGCAAGTTCCGCAACGACCCGGTCAACCACGAGACCTTCATGCGGATCCTGCAGCAGCCCTATGGCATCACGCATGCCTTCAGGCTGATGAACCAGACCTCGGTGCTGGGGCGCTACCTGCGGGTGTTCCGCAGCATCGTGGGGCAGATGCAGCACGACCTGTTCCACGTGTACACGGTCGACCAGCACATCCTGATGGTGCTGCGCAACGTGCGGCGCTTCTTCATTGCCGAGCATGCCCATGAGTACCCGTTCTGCTCGCAGCTCGCGGCCGGCTGGGACAAGCCCTGGATCCTGTACGTGGCGGCCCTGTTCCACGACATCGCCAAGGGCCGCGGCGGCGACCACTCCACGCTGGGCGCGCGCGACGTGCAGCGCTTCTGCAAGCAGCACGGCATTGCCCGCGAAGACGCCAGGCTCATCGAATTCCTCGTGGCCGAGCACCTCGTGATGAGCCAGGTCGCCCAGAAGCAGGACCTGAGCGACCCCGAGGTCATCAGCGCCTTCGCCAAGCGCGTGGGCAACGAGCGCTACCTCACGGCGCTCTACCTGCTGACCATCGCCGACATCCGCGGCACCTCGCCGCGCGTGTGGAATGCCTGGAAGGGCAAGCTGCTCGAGGACCTGTACCGCTACACGCTGCGCGCGCTCGGCGGCCGCATGCCCGACCCGGACGCCGAGGTCGAGTCGCGCAAGCGCGAGGCGCTGGTGCAGCTGGCCCTGCATGCCCAGCGCTTCGAAGCGCACAAGGCCCTGTGGGACACGCTCGACGTGGGCTACTTCATGCGCCACGACGCCACCGAGATCGCCTGGCACGCCAAGCAGCTCTCGCGCTTCGTGCCGCCCAAGGGCGTGCCGATCGACCCGAAGGCGCCGCCCATCGTGCGCGCGCACCTGTCGCCGGTGGGCGAAGGCCTGCAGGTGGTCGTCTACACGCCCGACCAACCCGACCTTTTTGCGCGCATCTGCGGCTATTTCGATCAGTCGTCCTTCAGCATCCTGGACGCCAAGGTGCACACCACCAGCGACGGCTACGCGCTGGACACCTTCCAGGTGGTGACCACCTTCCTGCCCGACCACTACCGCGACCTGATCAGCATGGTCGAGTCGGGCCTGGCGCAGACGCTCACCGAGGCCGGCGCCCTGCCCCCGCCCAGCATGGGCCGGGTGTCGCGCCGGGTGCGCAGCTTCCCCATCAAGCCGCGCATCAGCCTGCTGCCCGACGACAAGGCCCAGCGCTGGCTGCTCAACATATCGGCCAGCGACCGGGCTGGGCTGCTGTACTCGGTGGCCCGGGTGCTGGCGCGCCACCACCTGAACCTGCAGCTCGCCAAGGTGACAACGCTCGGCGAACGTGTGGAAGACACCTTCCTCATCAGCGGCCCCGAGCTGCAGGGGCAGAAAACCCAGCTGGCCATCGAGACCGAGCTGATGGAAGCGCTGGCGTCCTGAGCCGCAGGTTTTTCGGGCGCCGCGGCCGCTCTGGCGCTACTTTCGTACAACGAAAGCCTGAAGCCTTGGCGCATCGCCGTCAAAATGTGGGCTATGGACTCACTGATTGAACAGCTTTCAGACTCGGTCTCCTCGGCCAAGACGCTCGAAGACCTGGCTCGCCCCATGCTCGAAATGCTCGAAGTGGTCACGGGGCTGGAATCGACGTACCTCACGACCATCGATCTCGAAAAGGGCCTGCAGAGCATTCTTTTCGCACGGAACGCCAAGGAGATGACCATCCCCGAGGGCCTTTCCGTCCCCTGGTCCGACACCCTCTGCCGCCGCGCCCTCGAAGAAGACCGCCCCTTCGCCGACGACGTCGCCACCCGCTGGGGAGACTCCGACGCCGCCCGCCAACTCGGCATCCAGACCTATGTGAGCACGCCGATCAAGACCGACAGCGGCGGCCTCTTCGGCACCCTGTGCGGCGCCAGCGCGGACAAGCTGCCTCTGTCGCCCCATGCGGCACCGGTGCTTCGGCTCTTCGCGAAACTGCTGGCCCAGCAGGTCGAGCGCGAGATGCTCCTCGTCAAGCTCAAGCGGGCCAACGCCGAGCTGGCGGCCTACGCCTCGACCGACAGCCTCACCGGCCTGCCCAACCGCAGAACGCTGATCGACGCCCTGCGCCGGCTGCTCGCCCAGTGCGAGCGCGAAGGCCGCAGCACGCTGGTCGGGTTCATCGACATGGACGGCTTCAAGAAGATCAACGACAAGTACGGCCACGACGTGGGCGACGATTTCCTGTCGACCATGGCCGGCAGGCTGTCGGCTTCGCTGCGGGCCAGCGACGTGCTGGCGCGCTTCGGCGGCGACGAGTTCGTGGTGATCGGCGCGGGCCCGGGCTTCGACGAATCGCCGCGCACCGCGGCGCGCGCGCTGGCCGACCGCCTGGGCGAAAGTACCATCGGCGACCTGCGGCTCAACGGCAAGACCACCATCGAGTACGGCGGCGCGAGCGTCGGCGTGGTGGCCGTCGACCCGCGCGCCACCACCGCGGAAGAAGCGCTGAAGCAGGCGGACACAGCCATGTACAACGTCAAACGCGAGCGCCGGGCCACGGCGCCCGCCAGGGAACGCAGCTCGACTGAATGAACACCGACCGGCTGGTACGCCTAGAAAAGGCCCTGGGTTCGCTCAAGGCCCGGATCACGATGGGGGGGATTTTCGCGCTGGTGCTCGGCATCGGCCTGATCACGACCATCATCGTGGGGCGGACCGAGCACGACCTGCTGGAATCGCAGCGCCAGCGCGAGCTGAACGAGTCCGTGCGCACCGCCGCCCTGCTGGGCCACAACGTGATACAGCTGCAGCGCGTGCTGGAATCGGTGGGCAACGCGCTCAACGAGCCGCTGCTCAACGACCCGGCGGCACTGAAGGCGTTCCTGCAGAGCAAGCCGGTGATGCGCACCTTCTTCGCCAACACCTACATCGCCACGCCCGACGGCAATGTCCGGGTGATGAGCGACGACAAGGGCGTGTCGCAGCCGGAATTGAACATCGGCGACCGCCCCTATTTCCGCCGGCTGCTGGCCGAGGGCCGGCCGATGGTGTCCGAACCATTGCTGGGCACGCTGACCGGCGAACCGATCATCGCCGTCAACCAGCCGGTACGCGGCGCCAACGGCATCTATGCCGTGCTGGGCGGCACGCTGCGCCTGTCGAGCCGCGACCTGCTCGAGGGGCTGGTCGACCCGCAGGAAGGCGATGCCGGCGCGCTGGTCGTCCTGACCGACGCGCAGGGCCGGGTGCTGGCGCACCCCGACGGCAAGCGGCTGATGCAATCGATTGCCGACGAACCCCGGCTGGCCCGGGCCTTCAAGGCCTGGCAGGCCGCGGGCAGTCCGGTCGAGCCGCTGGGCCTGCTGCTGCCCCAGGCGCAGGAGATCGCCAGCGTCGCCGGCGTGCCCGGGCCAGACTGGGTGGTTTGGCGCGTGCGGCCGGAAGCCGAGGTGCTGGCGCCGGTCAAGGCCGCGCGCCGGCTGGCGCTGGTCTGGGCCTTCACGCTGGTGGCGGTGCTGTCGGCCGGCATCTTCTTGAGCCTGTGGCTGCTGCTGCGCCCGCTGAGCAAGCTGGAGCGGCGCGCCCAGCACATGTTCGACGACGCCATGCGCCCCGAGGACGGCTGGCCCACGGGCGACGGCGAGATCGGCCAGCTCGGCCAGGTGCTGCGCCGCGTCGGCGTGCAGCGCGCCGAGCTGGAACGGCTGAACGGCGAGATGTTCAGCAAGCTGCGCTCGGTGATGCGCGCGGCGCCCATCGGCATCGCCTTCATCCGCGACCGGCGCTTCGAGCTGGTGAGCGACGAACTGTGCCGCCTGCTTTCCTACCGCGAGGACGAGCTGCTGGGCAAGCCGGTGGACCTGATCGTCGTGCCCGAGGAAGACCAGCCCGCCCTCGCCGCGCTGGAGAAAGAGGCTTTCGCCAGCAGCAATTCGTACGTCGGCGAATCCCGCATGCAGCGCGGCGACGGCTCGCGCTTCTGGGCCCGGCTGCGCAGCCGGCCGGTGGACCCGGAACACACCGATTTCGGCTCGATCTGGACGGTGCTTAACATCGAGGAACAGCGCAATGCCCGCAAGGCGCTCGAATGGTCTGCCGCCCATGACGGCCTGACCGGACTGGCCAACCGCCAGCGCTTCGACCAGCAGGCGCAGCGGCTGATCGAGGGCCGGCCGGGCTCGCTGCCGGCGGCGCTGGTGTTCATCGACCTGGACCACTTCAAGCAGGTGAACGACACCGGCGGCCACCTGTCGGGCGACGCCATGCTGCGCGCGGCGGCCGCGGCCATCATGTCGCGGGTGCGCTCCGGCGACCTGGCGGCACGCATCGGCGGCGACGAGTTCGCGCTGCTGCTGGAGCAGTGCACGCATGAGGCCGCGGTGCGCGTGGCGGAAGACATCGTGGCGTCGATCTCGGCGATCGCGCTGCCGTGGCTGTCGGGCAGCCTGCATGTCGGCGCCAGCATCGGCGTGGCCAGCCTGTCGCATGAGATCGGCTCGGTCGACGCCTGGGTCGATGCGGCCGATGCCGCCTGCTATGCCGCCAAGGCGGCGGGACGCGGCGTGGTGCGCGCCGGGCGTCCGCCGCGCCTGCCGCAGGCACCCAACGGCAACGGCTCCATGCGCGCCGCTGGGTCGACACCGGACAGCATCGAAGACTGACCGGGCGGCGCCCCGCTTGGGTGCGCCGGTTGAATCCGGAACGCGCCTTGCGCCGTATCGAAGGTGGCGATGCACGGGTTTCGTGCAGCCGTTCCGGTTCGTTCGATCGACCGTCCCCGAATTCAGACAGTTCGCGTTCGATCGTGTGTCGAAAAGTTCACATTTGTTGTCAAGCGTTAATTGATCCCAGAGAATGCTCGGACATGGAAACAGCGACGCCGTTCATTCAGTACTACGAGAGAAATTCATGCAGTTCGCAGTGGCTGGAATTCAATCGTGGCATGGCCGCGGAGTTGAGTGCCGGCCTGCCGCCGGAGGAGCTGCGGCAGCTTTTCTTCCGCATCGGCCAACGTCTTGCGCATGCCATGCCCATTCCCCCGTGTAACACGCTCGGCGACCTCGAAGCCCAGTTCAACGCGCGCTGGGACAGCATCGACTGGGGTTTCAGCGCCCTGAGCGAAGACACCGACTGCGTCTTCATCACCCACGCCTGCAGTCCGATCGCCACGGCCTTCGGCCCCGAGGCCACGGACTGGAGCGTCGGCTTCTTCGAGGGCATCTACCAGGCCTGGTTCGATTCGCAGCGCATGCCGTCCTCCCTTCGCGTGCAGGCGTTCCCGCCCGACGCCGCACAGGCCGGCCACCGCATCGACCTGCGTCTGTCGAAGGCGCAAGCATGAGCAAGGACGATCCGACCCCGGAAGACATCGCTGGCCTGTTCCGCAAGTTCGGCGGGGATGCCCACGACTACAAGGAATTCGCTCCGCCCGAAACGGAGGAGGAAGCACCCCGCGTCTGGCCGCTGCTGACGGGCGAGAAGATCGAGCGCCCGTCCGCGCCCGCCGCACGCACGCCTGCCGCTCCCTTGATGGCGCCGGTGCAGCCGCTGCCGGTCGCCGCCGCGCCGCAGCCCAGGGTCGAACCGGTACTGCGCCCGCTGCCGGTGCCCTCGCCCATTGCTGCACCTGCACCCGTTCCTGCGCCCGCTCCGGCTCCGGCGCCTCTCTTCGCGCGCCCGCCACTGGCGGCGCACCAGCCCCAGCCCCCGGCGGCACATCAGCCCGCCACCGCCAGCGAACCCGCGCCGACTCCGCTTTCCCAGTTGTTCGAACGACTGGCGGCGCCGCAGCCGCGCGCCGCCCAGCCGGGCCTCATGTCGCGCTGGCGAAGGCCGACGTGACGATGGTCGTCATCCCCGTCATCTCATCCAAGGGTGGAGTCGGCAAGACCACCATCGCAGCCAATCTGTGCACCGCGCTCGCCGCCCGCGGGCAGCAGGTGCTCGCCATCGATCTCGATCCGCAGAACGCCCTGCGCTTTCACATCGCCAGCGACCCGCATGCCTGCGACTCCGGGCTGGTGGATGCCGCCACCGGCCAGATGCCGTGGGCGAATGCGATCCGCCCCGCGCACGGTGGCGCCATGCTGCTGCCTTTCGGCGACGTCGATGACGAGCGGCAGATCGTCTTCGAACAACAGCTGGCCCGCCATCCGATGTGGCTGTCCGAGACGCTGGCGCGCTTTGCGCTGCCCGACGGCATGCTGGTGCTGCTCGACACCCCGCCGGGCCCCACGGTCTACCTGCAGCAGGTGCTGCGCGCCGCCAACCTCTGCGTGATCCCGGTGCTGGCCGATGCCGGCTCGTTCGCGACGCTGCCGATCATCGAGCGCATGGTCGACAAGTACTGCCGCCCGCGCCCCGACTACGCCGGCAGCGCCTACGTGGTCAACCAGGTCGACCCCGGCAAGCGGCTGAACCACGACGTCTTCGAAATGCTGCGCCAGCGGCTGCGGCCCGAACTGCTCGGCGTGCTGCACCTCGACCAGTCGGTGCCCGAGGCGCTGGCGTCCGCGGTTCCGGTGCACCGCTATGCGCCCATGAGCCAGGCGACACAAGACATTGCTTCCTGCGCCGAGCGTCTGCTCGAGCGCATCGCCGCTGCGCGGCAGGCGCCCAGGTCCATGGAATCCACACGATGAACAGCGCCCCCACGTCCGCGCCGCCGCCCCGGCCGGCCCCCGCCTTCCTGCGCCTGCTGCCGGTGCGCATCGCCGGCTGGCTGATCGCGCTGGCGATCCTGCCCGCGCTGATCATCACGCCGATGACCTTCGAGCAGCAGATCGTGCTGTCGGTGGGCATCTTCGTGGCCGCGCTGATCACCAACCGCATCAAGGGCCGCTTCGCGAGCCTGGTGCTGATCTTCATGTCGGTCGTCGTGTCCTCGCGCTACACCTACTGGCGCGTGACCGAGACCATGTTCATGGACAACCTGGTCGACCTGGTGCTGGGCACCGGGCTGCTGATGGCCGAGCTGTACGCCTTCGTGGTGCTGCTGCTGGGCTACGTGCAGACCGCCTGGCCGCTGGAGCGCAAGCCGGTGCCGCTGCCGGACGACCCGGCCGAGTGGCCCACCATCGACCTGTTCATTCCCACGTACAACGAGGCGCTTTCGGTGGTGCGCTCCACCGTGCTGGCCGCGCAGTCGATCGACTGGCCGCGCGACAAGATCAAGATCTTCGTGCTCGACGACGGCCGGCGCGAGGAATTCCGCGTGTTCTGCGAAGACGTGGGCGTGACCCACGTCACGCGCGACAACAACCGCCACGCCAAGGCCGGCAACATCAATGCCGCGCTGAAGAACACCACCGGCGAGTTCGTCGCCATCTTCGACTGCGACCACATCCCCACGCGCTCGTTCATGCAGATCGCTATGGGCTGGTTCGGGCGCGACCCGAAGCTGGGCATGGTGCAGCTGCCTCACTATTTCTTCTCGGCCGACCCCTTCGAGCGCAACCTCGACACCTTCGGCACGGTACCGAACGAAGGCGAACTGTTCTACGGCCTGATCCAGGACGGCAACGACCTCTGGAATGCCACCTTCTTCTGCGGCTCGTGCGCGGTCCTGCGGCGCACCATCGTCGAGGAAGTGGGCGGCATCGCGGTCGAGACCGTGACCGAGGACGCCCACACCGCGCTGAAGATGCACCGCCGCGGCTACAGCACGGCCTACCTGGCGCTGCCGCAGGCCGCCGGCCTGGCGACCGAGAGCCTGTCGGGCCACGTGGGCCAGCGGATTCGCTGGGCGCGCGGCATGGCGCAGATCTTCCGCATCGACAATCCGCTGTTCGGCCGCGGGCTGCACTGGGCCCAGCGCCTGTGCTACGTGAACGCGATGCTGCACTTCCTGTACGGCCTGCCGCGCCTCATCTACCTGACGGCGCCGCTGGCGTACCTGTACTTCGGCGCGAGCGTGATCCATGCGTCGGCGTCGATGATCTTCGCCTTCGCGCTGCCGCACATCCTGCACGCCAACCTGACCAACAGCCGCATCCAGGGACGCTTTCGCTACCTGCTCTGGAACGAGGTGTACGAGGCTGTGCTGGCCTGGTACATCTTCCGCCCGACGCTGGTGGCGCTCATCAACCCCAAGCTCGGCAGCTTCAACGTGACGGCCAAGGGCGGCCTGATCCAGAAGGAGTACTTCGACAGCACCATCGCCAAGGCGAGCCTGGTGCTGCTGGCGTTCAACTTCGTGGGCGTATGCCTGGGCGTGTGGCGCCTGACATGGGTCGATCCGCAGAACATCGCCACCGTGTGGCTGAACCTGGCCTGGACCATCTACAACCTGATGATCCTGGGCGCCTGCGTGGCCGCGGCCAACGAGTCGCGCCAGCTGCGCGGCGCGCACCGCGTGGAACTCAACCTGCCGGCCACGCTGTACTTTGCCGACGGCCGCTCGCTGCGCTGCAACACCTTCGACTTCTCCAGCGGCGGCCTGGGCGTGGAGCTGCCCAGCGACCTCAAGCTCGACATGGAGACCCCGGTCGAGGTGGCGCTGTACCGCAACGACCAGGAATCGCGCTTCGCCTCCACGGTGCGCTTCAGCAGCGGCAGGCGCCTGGGCCTGCGCTTCGCGCCCATGAGCTTCGCGCAGGAGCGCGCGCTGGTTCAGTGCACCACGGCGCGCGCCGACATCTGGGCTGCCCGCTGGGGCAACCACCCGCGCGTGCCCATCCACCGCGTGCTGGGCCACATCATCAGCATCAGCGGCACCGGCTTCAGAGACATGTTCAGCCATTACTACCGTTCGGCCATTTCAAGGCTGCGCCCCGTCAAAACGAAGGAATCCACGTGACGCCCCCCCGTTTCGCGCATCGTCGCGTCGTGCCCTGCGCCATGCTGGCGATCGCGCTTGCCGCCGTGTCCCTCGCCGACGGGACGTCGGCGCAAACCCGGCCCGCCGTGGTCCCGCCGCCCTTGCTGCCGGCAGCGCCCGCCACGGCAGCAGCAGCCGCGACGGCCGCCTCCGCCAACACCACGCCCGTTGCAGGCGCCGTGCGCGAGCTCAACCTCACGCAGCTCGGCATCGACTACGCCATCCAGCTGCGCGGCATCAGCGGCACCGTCGGCATCCCGTTCAACGTGCGCGCCGACGAGCTGGTGACGGCCGCGTCGTTCAGGCTGAACTACGCTTATTCGCCCTCGCTCATTCCCGAGCTCTCGCACCTGAAGGTGACGGTCAACGACGTGCTGGTGGCCACGCTGCCGGTGAGCCATGCCGAAGCGGGCAAGCCGCAGACGGCCGACATCCCGATCGACCGGCGCCTGATCACCGAGTTCAACCGCATCAACGTCGAGCTGATCGGCCACTACACGCGCGAGTGCGAAGACCCGGCGCACACCAGCCTCTGGGCGCGCGTGGACGCATCGAGCACGCTGAAGCTCACGGTCTCGCCGCTCAAGCTCACGAACGACCTGGCGGCCCTGCCGCAGCCCTTCTTCGACCGCCGCGACGTGCGGCGCGCCCGCATTCCCTTCGTCTTCGGCGGCGCCGACACGGCGCCGATGCTCGAGGCCGCGGGCGTGCTGTCTTCGTGGTTCGGTGCGCTGGCGGACTACCGCGGTGCCACCTTCCCGGTGTCGCACGGCGAGCTGCCGGCGGGCCATGCGGTGGTGTTCGTCACGCCGGAGTCGGCCATTGCGGGGCTCACGCTGCCGTCCATACAGGGCCCGGGGCTGGCGGTGGTCGACAACCCGCAGGACGCCTCCGGCAAGCTGCTGCTGGTGATGGGCCGCAACCCGGCCGACCTGCGCACCGCCGCCGCCGCGCTGGCGCTGAACAGCAAGGCCTTCGCGGGCGCGCAGGCGGCCGTCACCGCCTTCCAGGAACCGCCGGTGCGCAAGCCCTATGACGCGCCGCGCTGGGTGCCGAGCGACCGGGCACTGCAACTGGGCGAGCTGGCCACGGCCGCCGACCTGTCGGTGACCGGCTACAACCCCGACGTGGTCCGCGTCAACCTGCAACTGCCGCCCGACCTGTTCACCTGGCGCAGCCGCGGCATTCCGCTCGACCTGCAGTACCGCTACACGCCGCGCGTGCGGCCCGACCAGTCGACGCTGAACATCAACGTCAACGACAACTTCGTGGGCGGCCTGCCGCTGCGCTCGGCCAATCCGGCCGGCGACCGCTGGTGGAACCCGCTGGCCGTGAAGCTGATGCCCGACGGCACGCTGGCCGAGCACAAGGAAGTCATCCTGCCGCCGCTGGCCATGGGCCCGCGCAGCCAGCTGCGCCTGCACTACTACTTCGAGCCCGTGGGCGGGCGCTGCGTGCCGCAGCTGGACAACGTGCGCGGCTCGATCGACCCGACCTCGAAGATCGACGTGTCGGGCTTCCCGCATTTCATCGCGATGCCGGAACTCGCGGCCTACGCCAACGGTGGCTTTCCGTTCTCGCGCATGGCCGACCTGTCGGACACCGCGGTGATCCTGCCGGACCAGCCCAACGACGCCGACACCGAGACCTATCTCGGTCTCTTGGGTCAGATCGGCCGCTCCACCGGCTACCCCGCGCTGCGCGTGAAGGTGGGCCGTTCGGCCGAGGCCGGGCAGTGGGCCGACAAGGACCTGCTGGTGATCGGCAACCTGCAGAGCCAGTCGCTGTTCACGCAGTGGGCCGACAAGATGCCGCTCAAGCGCAACGGCAACGCGCCCGAACTCAAGCTGCGCAGCTGGATCGACAACGCCATCGACCTGGTGATCGGCGCGCGCACCCGCGAAGACTTGCCGGGCAGCATGCAGATCGCGGTGAGCGACGACGGCCGCGACGCGGTGCTGGCGGGCTTCGAGTCGCCGCTGCGCAGCGGCCGCAGCGTGATCGCCGCCATCATCAACGCCGACTCGAAGGAAGCGCTGCTCAACGCGCTGATGACGCCCGACCTGCTCAAGCGCGTGCAGGGCAGCATGACCATCGTGCGCGACACGCAGGTCAACAGCGTGCTGGGCGGCGACACGTATTACGTCGGCCGCCTGCCGCCTCTGACCTGGCTGCAGTGGCATCTGTCGCGCAGTCCGCTGGGACTGGCGGCGCTGGTCATCGTGCTGGCCCTGCTGGGTGCGGCGGTGTCGTATGCGGGCCTGCAGATCCGGGCGCGCCGTCGCCTGTCGGTCAACAAGGCCAAATAATCCACCCATGCGACGCCTGCCGACCTTCCGCCCTCCCGCCACCCCACTGGCGAGCCGCCGCAACCTGCTGGCGGCCGCCGGACTCGCCCTTGCACTGCCGAAGCTGGCGGGTGCACAGGCGCCCGCGCCCGCCGCGGCGCCTGCATCGAACACAGCCGCTGCCTGCCATCCGGCAACAGACTGGGCCGCCTTCGCCGCGCGCCACATCCAGCCCGACGGCCGGGTGATCGACTTCAACACCGCGCAGCAGCAGTCCACCTCCGAAGGGCAGTCTTACGCGCTGTTCTTCGCGCTCGTGCACAACGACCGCGACATCTTCGCCCGCGTGCTGGCCTGGACCGAGGCCAACCTCGCCGGCGGCAGCCTCGCCAAGCAGCTGCCGGCCTGGCAATGGGGCCGCAAGCCCGAAGGCGGCTGGGGCGTGCTCGACCCGAATGCGGCGTCGGACTCCGACCTCTGGATCGCCTATGCGCTGATGGAGGCCGGCCGCCTCTGGAACGACAACCGCTACCGCACGCTCGGGCGCAGCCTGCTCGCGCTGGCGGTGCGCGACGACGTGATCTCGCTGCCCGGGCTCGGCCGCATGCTGCTGCCCTGGCCCAAGTCGGTGGCGAGCGGGCCGCTCTGGCGGCTCAACCCGAGCT
>PJUB01000128.1_pt1 | contig 54288 bp, 43 predicted proteins | sample 1512141 | NCBI WGS metagenome assembly PJUB01 (sample SAMN08177677, study PRJNA422409) | Soil metagenome, whole genome shotgun sequencing project. | isolation source: Soil enriched on filter paper: alkali lignin treatment | place: USA: Madison | collected 2015-01-15 | reverse complement strand
CCATCGAGTAGCCGGAGACCTTGCCGCGGGCGCGGGCTTCCACCGTGGCGCCGCCGGGCAGCATCAATGTGGAGGTGGAACGGGTGCGGGCATCGCCGTAGCCGCCCATGAGACCCGCGTAGATCGCGCCGCCCTGGTTGAGCGGGGCGCGGATCAGGTCGCCGCCCAGTTGCAGGATGGTGCTGTCGGCGTCCATGCCCACACGGCCTTGCGACAGGCGCAGGCCGCTGTCCTGGCGGCCTTCGACGCGGGTCCACAGGCGGCGGCCGGCGCCGATACCCAAGGCGTTGTCGGCGGACGGATCGCCGCCATCGCCTGCCGAGCCGTCGGCGGACAAGGCAGGTGCGTCGTTCAGTCCCGACGCCGCGTTGCGATCGTGCATGCCGTGGGAAAAGAACTGTGCGCTGGCCAGCCGGTTGCCCAGATAGGCGCCGCTTTCGGGGGAGACGTTGCCAGGGCCGGGCACGACGGGCTGCACCACATCCGGCGGGGCGGGCGGCGTATAGCGCGAGGTCAAGTACCACCCCGATTCGGCATCACCGCGCACCAGGCTGTAGTCGTAGCCGTTTACGGCGAGCGTGCCGGCGCTGGCCCGGTAGCCGGTGGAGCCGGGGTCCAGGTGAAAGGCGTCAGCGGCCGTGGTGCCGCCATTGACGGTTTGCACCAGGGATATGCCCGCGACGGTCTGCCCGCCGGCACCGCCGGCATTGAGCAGCCGCAAAGCCGTCTTGCCCATCGCGGCGCCGCCGTCGATGACGAGCCGGTCGGTCGCCGAGGCGTCGCCGCCCAGCCGGGCATTGAGCACCAGCATGCCGCCGCCGGCATAGTCGTGGACGGTCAGGGTCTTGAAGCCGCTGGTGTCCGTGGGGGCCACGAACGCCACGGTGCCGGCATTGGCGAGCGTGCCCAACGTGGAGTCGCCGCGCACGTACCAGGTGCTGGAGGCATCCAACGTCACGCCGCTGATGCGCGCGCCAGCGCGTTGCGTCATGGCGCCGGTCAGGACCGAGCCATCGGCAAGGGCCAGATCGACGCTGCCGTTGGCGGCAACCACATCGCCCGTGAGCAGGCTGCGGGCGGCTTGCAGGCTGACGCGGCCGGTGTCCACAATCGTGGTGTCGGTGGGGGTGGTGATGGTGAGATAGTCCGAGCGCAGCAGGACGCCCGTATCGATATCGCCGCCCGTGCGCGCCACGATTCGGGTGTCGGACAGCGTGAAGCGATGGTTGCCGCCCGAAGCGGCAAGGCCTGCGCCGTCCTGGGTGCTGATCTGGCTGCCGTTGGCGATCGTAACGGTGTTGGGCAGGTCTGGCGCGCTTTGGTAGCTCCAGACGCCTGATCCGCGCGGGCCGCTCGCCTCCAATTGCGTATGGTCCAGGTCGATTTGGCCGCGATTGGCAATGACGGCGGCAACGGCGCGGGAACCGTATGTTCGCACGGTGTTGCCTTGCGATGACAGGCGAGCGCCTGCGCCGCTGGTCTGCAACCCGTGGGCGCCTTCGCCGTGAGTGAGGACGGTGCTGTTGCGCAGGCTGACGGTGGCGCCATCCAGGCGCACAAATACCCCGATGGCGGATTCTCCACGGGTGTCGATGTGCAACTGATCGCCCTGCAGGCCAGCCGACGCGCCATATTCATGGGAGACATACAAGCCGTGGGCGCCTCTGCCCAGCGTGCGGATCGTGCCGTCGGTCAGCCTGGCTTGTCCTGCCCGGTTGTCCAGGCCCACGTGCGTCGAGGCAATGTCAAAGCGCGTGGCCGAAAACGCGGTGTCGATGCCGGCCAGCCAGACGCCGGTGCCGCCCACGCCTTGCGCGGCGATGGCCACGTTGTCGGCGGTGGCCGACGCGCCGCGGGCGTTGATATTGAGGCCATAGCCATAGGTGCCGGTGCTGGTAAAGCTGGCATTTCGCAACACGGCGCTGGACGGTGCGCCCATGCCGGCATCGAGCAGGAGCGCCGATTCGCCGCCCGAGAGGCTGCCGCCCGTCATGTCCAGCCGGCCGCCGGCCAGGCGCGCGCCGTGCGTGGTGGCAAAGACTGCGGTGTTGGCCAAGCGTACCTGTGCGTCGGCGCCCTGCGTGGTGACGCCGTTGGCGTAACCCCCTGCGGCAGTGATGCGACCGCCCTCCAGGGCGACGGTCGCGCCCGCCCCGGCCGCGGCGCCGCTGGCATTGCTGCCTTGCGTGGTGATAAGGGCATTCTTGCTGGTGATGGACGACCCTTGCCCTTCAGCCTGCAAGCCGGCGCTGCTATTGCCGGTGCTGGTGATCCGAGCATCCTGCAGGTCGATGCGGCCGCCGTTCGTGGCATAGGCGCCATGCGAGGCGTTGCCGCGCGTGGCAATCTGCCCGCCAGTGGCCGTGATCACGCTGTCGGCGCCTGAGACCGCCAAGGCATTGGCGGATTGGCCATTGCCCAGGGTCTGCACCATGCTATCGAACAAGTGCACGGCGCCGCCTGCGCTGACGGCCACGCCACGGGTGTGATTGTTGGCGGTTGAGCCGGCCGAAATGATGATGCCGTTGCCTTGCACCGAGTTGCCCAAGACCGAGACATCGATCGCCGCGCCAGGGGCGTCAAAAGTGAAGGTGTCACCCTTGTTGAACTGCATGTGGGTCTTGCCACGGGGATCGGCGATGGCGATGCGGCCATGCTCGGTCGCCCAGGCGGGCGGGGCAAGGGCGGGCAAGGTGGTCGCGAGCAGGCCGACCATGATGGGCTTGAGGGAGGGTTGCACGGGGGGCTCCTGGCCCCCGCGTACGGACGTGCCGCTGCGTCAAACGCGCCGGCATGGGGGTGCCGGGGTGCGGATGACAGCGGAACAACGTGTGGGGGGCTATGTGAAAGTGGTTTTCATGATGCAGACAAGGGAGGGAAGTTGATATTGGATAACTCTAAAACCCGAGTTGGATAATTCTGAAACGCACCTGCCGGGCTACCAGCGATAGCCCAGGTTCAGCATGCCGCCATAGCCGCGCTGGTTGTTGTTGCCGGCCTGGCCGAACACATGGCCCGAGACCAGCACGGCGCGGGTGACCTGGCCTTGGGCGCCCAGCTTCAGTTCCAGGCTGTTGCGCGACAGGGCGGCGTCCAGGGTGTTGGGGCCCATTTGCACCGATGGGTTGCCGAACTGATGCAGCCAGTCGGCTTCCAGGAAGGGACGCACGGCGGGCGCGTTGGCGGTGGCCTGCGGATACAGGCGGACACCGATGCGCGAGTTCCAGGCGTTGTTGTTGCCGCTGCGCGTGTAGGTGCCTTGCAGTGCTGCGTCTTGCGCCGCATAGCGGCTGTAGATCAGTTGGGCGTGGGGTTCCAGCACGACCGGCCCCAGGGTCGATCCCGGCGCAAACGGCGCCACGGCGTAGCCGGCTTCGATGGACGCACTGAGCAGATTGGCGTGGTAGCGGGCCGACCCCAGTTCGCTGGTGATCTGATTGGCATAGCGGCCGTATTGCAGCCAGGAGTCGGCGTAGGCGCCCAGGCGGGTTGCGCCATTTTGGTACGCCGTGCCGTACAGGCCGACCGAGTAGCCCGACACCGTGCCATTGGCGCGGGCCTGGGCGGTGGCGCCGCCCGAGCGGACCAGCGTGGCGTCGGCGCGGGTGCGGGCGCTGCCATAGCCGGCCATCAGACCGGCGTAAACGGCGCCGTCCCGCCCAAGAGCCGCCGTGATGAGGTCGCCGCCCAGTTGCATGATGGCGCTGTCTGTCGAGATGTCGACCCGTCCCTGAGCCAGGTGCAATCCGGCGTCCTGGCGGCCTTCCACGCGGCCCCACACGCGGCGCTGCAGGCCGTTGCGGGCGGTGCCGTCCTGCAGGGCGTCGTCTTGGGCAGCCAGGGCCATACGGTCGTGCAGGCCATGGGTGAAGAAGCGGCTGCTGGCCAGCCGGTTGCCAAGGTAGGCGCCGCCTTCGGGCGCGACGTTCTGGAAAGGCAGTTTGACGGGCCGCAGGGGCCAACCCGGCTTGCCGGAGGAAGTCACGGCAGGATCGAGCGGTTCGGCGGGGATGTCTTCGGCGGCCAGGAACCATTGCGGCGAGTCGCCGCTATCGACCCGGAACAGGCTGTAGTCGTAGCCATACAGGGCGAGCGTGCCAGTGCTGGCCCGATAGCCTGTGGACCCCGGGTCAAGGCTGAAGGCGTCGGGCGAGGCGCTGCCGCCGTTGATGGTCTGCACCAAAGGGACGCTGGTGCGCGGGGAACCAGCGGCGCTGTCGCGATTCAGGATGCGCAAGGACGTGACCCCGGTCGCCGTGCCGCCGTCGATGATCAGTCTGTCGCTGCCCGAGCCAGCGCCGCGCAGACGGCTGCCCAGTACCAGCAAGCCGCCGCCCTGGTAGTGCTTGACGGTCAGGGTCTTGAAGCCGCCGCCGGAGGCGGGCGGGCTGAATGCGATGACGCCGGCATTGGCCAGCGTACCGACGGAGGAACTGCCGCGTGCCAGCCAGGTGCTGCTGGCGTCCAGCCCCAGGGTGTCGACACGGCCGCTATCGCCGGGCGTCACTGCCCCGATCAGGATGGTGCCGCGTGTCAGGGAAATGTCGATGGCGCCATTGTCGGCCCGCACGTCGCCGATAAGCAGCGATTGGCTGGCATCGAGCGAAATCCGGCCGCTGTCGGTGTCCGTAGCCGCCCCGCTGATGCTGCTGGCCAGGCGTACGCTGCGCAGCAGGATGCCTTGATCGGCGTTGCCGCCCGATCGGGCGCTGAGGTGGGAATCGCTGATATGGAATGCGTGGTCGCCACCGGCGGCAAGCAGGCCGACTCCATCCTGGGTGCTGACCTGGCTGTTGTTGGAAATGGTGATGATGTTGTACAGGGCAGGATCGCGCTGATAGCTCCAGATGCCAGGGGCGCCGCGGCCATGGACGTCCAGATGGGAATGGTCGAGGGCGATCGTTGCGCCGTTGGCGGCCAGCAGCCCGGCCGCATCCGGCCCCGTGGCGCTGACGAATGTGTCGCGCGCACTCAGCCGGGCGCCGGCCTCGGCGGCCCGCAAGCCATGCGCGGCCCTGCCGCCCGTGGTGATGCGCACGTTCTGCAGCGTGACGTCGGCGCCACTTAACCGCACAACGACGCCGCTGGCCCGATCGCCACGCGTTTCGATATCGACCTGGGTGGCGCGGATGACGGCCTGTTGGCCGGCCTCGCGCGATGCGTACAGGCCATGGGCCTGGGCGCCCAGCGTGGTGATCGACCCATTCGTCAGCACGGCCTGGCCGCCGCGGTTGTCCACCCCGGTCTGGCTGGAGGTGATATCGAACGTGTTGGCCGATAAACCGGTGCCGGCGGACGGCAGCCAGATGCCGCCGCCTTGCGAGCCCAGGGCCTTGATTGACACGTTGTCGAGAATGGCCGACGTACCCGGGGCATTGATGTCCAGGCCATAGCCGTGGGGGCCGGTAGCGACCAAGGTGGCGTTGCGGATCGAGGCAAACGCGGGGGTGCGGGTGCTGGCCAGGGTAGGGGCGTCCAGCAGCACCGCCGAGGCGCCGGTCAGGCTGCCGCCATTCACCTCGAGCTTGCCCCCGGCCAGGCGCGCGGCCATGCCGTCAGCGGCGCGCACATCCGTGCGGTTCAGCACGATCCGCGAGCCGTCGCCATTGGCGCTGACGCCAGGCGAGTTGTAGGCCGTGAAGATGCTGCCACCGGTCAGAATGGCCTCTGCGCCTGCTCCGGCGTACACGCCGGGGGAGTTGGACGATTGGGTGGAAATCGTGAGGTTCGTGCCCGCGATGACCGTGCGGATGCCGTCGTTTGCCCGGACCCCCGTGGCCCACAGGGCTGCTGAATTCATGCCCGTGGTGGTGACGGAGGTATTCAGCAGCGTGATGCGGCCGCCGTTCTCGCCAAAGGCGCCGTAGGAGGACTCCCCCCGCGTCTGGACCGTACCGCCGTACAGGGCAATGCCGCCGCCCAGCCCCGCGAGAATGGGGCTGCCGAGAACGACCAGGGCGTGAGCCCCTTGGCCGCCGCCCAGTGTGATGATGCTGCTGTCCTGCAGGACTGCCGAACCGCCCAGATGCGCAAGCAGGCCGATTGTATTGCCGTGCCGGTCGGACCCGGCGGTGAGCCGGATGCCACTGCCTTGAATCATATTGCCGGGCTGGGCCGCGACAATGGCGGCGCCGACGCCGGCGTAGGTGACCGTATCGCCAGTGTTCAAGTTGACCGTACGGCCACCGGGGTAGGCGTCGTTGACGATCTGGCCGCGTTCCGCTGCCAGCGCGGCGGCGGGCACATAGGGCAGGAAGGCGGCGAACAAGGCGGCCGTGAGGGGAGTGCGCATGCGGGGACTCCTTGGCCCATGGCCTTGGAGCGCCGATACGCATCGAACCGGGCGCAGCCAGATGATAGCGGCGTTGTTCCTGCGCAGAAGAGCTTTGCCAACCAGAGCGTGGACGTTGCGGTAAACGTCATCCTCTGGGAATCGCGCGGCGAGTGAAATTGGAACATTCTCAAAATGTGCGTGTCGCGCCAATCTGCCTTGATATAGGACTAATCACGCTAGCGCGGATTGCGATTGCGGTGCTTGTGTGGCGCTGCGGGACACCGGCAACTGCGACACCGTCCGATGCCCTGGCCGCGCCAACCCCAGATTCTGACGTAAGGTAGTGCCCTCGTATTCCGTGCGGAACAGGCCGCGGCGGCGCAATTCCGGCAGCGCCAGCTCGATGAAGTCGTCCAATCCGCCCGGCAGCCAGGGCGACATGATGTTGAAGCCGTCGGCGCCGTCTTCCTCGAACCACTGTTGCAACTGGTCGGCCACGCTCTGCGGGGTGCCGACCACCTGCTGGTGGCCGCGGGCGCCAGCGATGCGCAGATATAGTTGTCGGATGGTCAGGCCGTCGCGCCGGGCCAGGTCCACCAGCAATTGTTGGCGGCTTTTGCCGCCGTTGGTTTCGGGGATATCCGGCAGCGGGCCGTCCACCGGATACCCCGACAGGTCGAAGCCGCCGATCATGTTGGACAGCAACTGCACGCCCACCACGGGATGGATCAGGTCTTGCAGGCGGGCGAACTTCTCTTCGGCTTCGGCCTGGGTGCGGCCGATGACGGGAAAGATGCCGGGCATGATCTTGATGCCGTCCGGGTCGCGGCCGTAGCCGGCGGCGCGGCCCTTGATGTCGCGGTAGAACGTCTGCGCCTCGTCGAAGGTCTGGTGCGCCACGAAGATCACTTCGGCGGTGCGCGCGGCCAGGTCGCGGCCGGCCGGTGACGCGCCGGCCTGCACCACCACCGGCCGGCCCTGCGGCGAGCGCGACACGTTCAGCGGCCCGCGCACCGAGAAATGCTCGCCGCGATGGTTCAGCGGGTGCAGCTTGGCCGGGTCGAAATACTGGCCGCTGGCCTTGTCGCGCAGGAAGGCGTCGTCTTCCCAGCTGTCCCACAATCCCAGCACCACGTCGTGGAATTCGGCGGCGCGGGCGTAGCGGCGGGCGTGTTCCACGTGTTCGTCCAGATTGAAGTTCTGCGCTTCGCCCTGGCCGCTGGAGGTGACCAGGTTCCAGCCCGAACGCCCGCCGCTGATGTGGTCCAGCGACGCGAATTTGCGCGCCACGTGATAGGGCTCGTTGTAGGTGGTGGACACGGTGGCGATCAGGCCGATCTTGTCGGTGACGGCGGCCAGGGCCGACAGCAGCGTCAGGGGCTCGAAGTGGTCGCTGCGGGCGGTGCGCGACAAGGACGGCAGGTCGGTATTGCGTACGCCGACCGAGTCGGCCAGGAACACGGCGTCGAACTTGGCGGCTTCGGCGCGGCGGGCCAGGTCGGCGTAGTGGCGAAAGTTGATGGGCGCGTCGGCCTGGGCATCGGGGTGGCGCCAGGCGGCGATGTGGTGGCCGGTCTGCATCAGAAAGGCGCCTAGCTTGATCTGGCGAGTAGGGCGGGACATGGGACGAACTCCAAGAATGGGAATGCGGAAGGGTGCTGCCGGCGCTACCAGGCCATGCGTAGCGAGGCCAGGGACGGCAGCGCCGGCACCCCGGCGTTGGCGTCCACGCCCAGCGGCGGGCTGTCGTCGGCGGGTGCGCCGTCGGGTTCCAGGAAGTCGGACAGCACGTCGTCGCGCAGCCGGATGAAGCGCGGGTCGCTGCGGTTGCGGGCGTGCGGCAGCGGCACATCGACAATGCGGCGGATGCGGCCCGGGCGCGGCTGCATGATGACCACCCGGTCGCCCAGGTAGACGGCTTCTTCCACGTCGTGGGTGACCAGGATCATGGTGATGCGTTCTTTTTGCCAGATGCGCTGTAGTTCGGTCTGCAGGCGGGCGCGGGTCAGGGCGTCCAGCGCGCCGAACGGTTCGTCCAGCAGCAGCACGCGCGGTCGGTTGACCAGGCCGCGGGCGATCGCCACGCGCTGCGCCATGCCGCCCGAGATCTGGTGCGGATACGATTGTTCGAAGCCTTCCAGCCCCACCAGGGCGATGTGCTCGGCCACCCGGTCGCGCTTTTCCGACGCCGGCAGGTTGGCGTTGCGCAGGCCCACGCCGATGTTCTGCGCCACGTTCAACCACGGGAACAGGCGGTGGTCCTGGAACACGATGCCGCGTTCGGGGCTGGTGCCGCGTACCGGCTGGCCGCCCAGGGTGATGGCGCCTTCGTAGGCGTCGTCCAGCCCCAGGATCAGGCGCAGCAGGGTGGATTTGCCGCAGCCGCTGGCGCCGACGATGGACACGAATTGGCCGGCCGGGATGGCCAGGTCCACGCCCGTCAGCACTTGCAGCACGCCGCCTTCGGCCTGGGCGCTGGGGTAGCGCTTGCCGACGGATTGCAGTTCCAGGTCCAGCGAATTGTCTTGAGCCATGCTTGAGGTTTCCTGCGGTTATTGATCCTGGCCGCGCAGACGCGCAAGCCGGCGTTCGGCCAGGCGGGCCAGGGCGTTCATCAGCCAGCCCACCAGGCCGACGACGAACATGCCGAAGATCACCAGGTCCATCTGGAAGTGTTCGCTGCCTTCGATCAGCAGGTTGCCGATGCCCACGCCCGCCACCAGCAGGTATTCGGCGCCGATGGTGGCCAGCCAGGAATAGATCAGCGCCAGGTAGACGCCGGTGAAGATGGCGGGCGCGGCAGAAGGCAGCACCACCTGGGTGAAGGTTTGCCAGCGGCTGTACTGGTAGACCCGCGCCACCTCCAGCAACTTGGGCGGGGCATTGCGCACGCCGTCGCAGGTGTTGACCACCACCGGCACCAGCGCGGCCAGCGACAGGAACACGACCTTGGCGGTGTCGCCCAGCCCGAACCACACCGAAATCAGCGGAATCCAGGCGAACAGCGAGATCTGCTTGAAGGTATTGAAGCTGGGGCCCACCAGGCGGTTGAAGGCCGGCGACAGCCCCAGCAGCACGCCCAGCGCCAGGCCCGACACGGTGCCGATGGCAAAGCCGGTCAGTTCGCGCCCCAGGCTGGCGCCCAGGGCGCGCCACAGCTTGCCGCCCAGGATCTGGTCGACGGCGGTGGCCAGCACTTTTTCGGGCGACACCAGCAGGGCGGAGTTGACCAGGTCGGCGCGCGCCAGCAGCCACCACAGGACGATGGCCGCCACGGGCAGCACCAGCCCGCGCCAGCGGCCCGCGCCGCGCACGGCCAGCGGTTGGGAGACGGCCAGTTCGGCGGCGTCGCGCGAAGACGCTGCCGCGGGATTGAGGGCGGCGCTCATGGGCGGGCCTGCGTGGCGACGAGACGGGCGGCCCGGCGGCCGTGAATCAGGCGCGTTTCGGCCCAGTCCAGCAGCCGGTCGATGGCGTAGCCGATGGCGCCCACCACGATGACCGCGGCCATGACCAGATCCAGCTGGAACAGCTGGCGGCCATAGACGATCAGGTAGCCCAGGCCTTCGCTGGACGCCACCAGTTCCACCACCACCAGCGACAGCCACGCCTTGGTGAAGCCCAGGCGCAGCCCGGTGAACAGAGTCGGCAGGGCCAGGGGCAGCACGATCTCCAGCACTTCCTGGCGCCGGCTGTAGCCGTAGACGCTGCCCACTTCACGCAGCGCCGGGCTGGCCTGGCGAAAGCCTTGCAAGGTATTGAGCGTGACCGGCACTAGGGCGGCCTTGGCGATCAGGATGTATTTCAGAGGCTCGCCGATGCCGACGATCAGCAGCACGAAGGGCAGCCACGCCAGCACCGGAATCTGCACCAGGGCGTTGAAGGTCGGCAGCACGTAGGCTTCCAACCGGCGCGACAGCCCCATGGCGGTACCCAGCAGCAGGCCCAGCAGGCTGCCCAGGGCAAAGCCCACCAGCACGCGTTGCAGGCTGGCGCGGGTGTTCAGCCACAGGTCGCCGCTGGTGGCCAGGTCGCGCAGGGTGTCCCAGACGAAGGCGGGCGGGGGCAGCACCTGCGGCGAGATCCAGCCTTGGCTGGCGCCGGTCTGCCACAACACGATCAGCGTCAGCGGCAACAGCCACGGCGCGGCGGTGTAGGCGGCCTGGCGGGCCCAGGCCGGCCAGGCCGCCACGCCCAGAGGCGCAGCGCCGGAAAGGGTGGAGTGGGACATGGCGGCGCCCCGGGTCAGCGCGCCGCGGCCTGGGCGGCGACGGTGGCGGTGACGGGCGGCACCCCGGTGGCCGGCACTCCGGTGGCCGGCACTCCGGTGGCCGGCACTCCGGTGGCCGGCACCCCGGCGACAGACGTGCTTGTCGCCGTGGCATTGGCCGCCGCCGGGGCGCCGGCCACGGGCTTGCCGCTGGCGTCAAACGCTGTCCAGTACTTCTCCAGCCCCTGCGCCTTCAGCGCATTCTGCAAGTAGCGCGGGTCGAACCAGCCTTCCAGCGAGACGTCGCGGCGGATCAGCTTGAGCTTGACCGCGTCGTCCACCACCGCCTGGTAGCGGGCAATGATGAAGTCGTCGATCAAGGGCGAATTGCGGGACGCCAGGTCCTGCTTGTCGAACTCGGCCGCCCACGAGGCGTAGGGCACGCCGCTCTTTTCCCAGATCTTGAACAGCGCGTCGCGGTTCTTTTCATCGGACGACCATTGGGCGGCGCGCACGAACACGTCGACCAGCTTTTGCACCTGGGCCGGATTCTCGCGTTCGAAATCCTCGCGCACCAGCAGGGAGGCCTGGCGGGTATAGGCCGGGTCTTGCCCCTGGGTGCTGTAGATGACCTTGGCCAGCCCCTGGTCGCGCACCTTGAACCATTCATAGCCGCCAAACGCCGCATCCACGCCGTTGGACACCAGCGCGGCCTGGGCGCTGCCGGCGTCCAGGTTCACGCCCTTGATGTCGCGTTCGGCCAGACCGTGGGCCGCCAGCACGTTGATCGCGACCAGGTGGCCGTTGGTGCCGCGAAAGATCGACACCTTGCGGTCCTTCAGGTCTTCGATGGACTTGAGCGGCGAGTTGGGCGGCGCCACCAGGTACAGGTTATTGCGCGCGCCGCTGACCAGCAGCAGCTTGGTCTTCAGGCCATTGGCGCGGCCCACCACCTGGGGCAGGTCGCCCTGGTAGGCAAAGTCGATCTGCTTGTTGGACAAGGCTTCGTTGACGGCGGGGCCGGCGCCCTTGAAGAACAGCCATTCGACCTTGACGCCGTCGGCGGCAAAGGCCTGTTCCAGCCATTGGTTCACGCGCACCACGCCGCCGGGCGAGCCGCCCCAGGTGATAGGATCGCCGCCGCCCGCGGTGGCCACGCCCACGCGGATGACATCGGCGGCTTGCGCGCTGCCGCCGAACAAGGCGCTGACAGCCAGGCCCAGCGCCGCCAGGCTCGGGGGCAGGGCCCGGGGCAGATTCTGGGTCAGACCCTGAACCAGGCGGAACAATTTCAAGCGAATCAATGACTTCATGGGTAGAGGCTCTTGTCGGGAAGATGGGTCAGGCGGCGCGGGCGACAGGGCTGGCCAGCTTGCGTTCGATGGCGGTGCCGCGGAAGAATTCGGGGTTGGCCTGGGTGTAGAAGCGGTAGGGGTTGCCGAACACCAGCGCCTTGAAGTCCTGCGCGCTGATGACGCCTTGTTCCACCAGGTCCCAGCTTTCGGCCAGGGGTTCGGTCAGGTCGGGCACGTCCCAGTGGCCGATGTCGGACGACCAGATGGCGTTGATCTTCACGCCCAGCGGGTTGACCTTGTCGTTGAAGGCGGCGGCCACCGTGCGGTCATCGGCTTCCGAGCCGAAATAGAAGCTGTCGACCCAGCGGGTGCGGATGTCTTCGGCCGACTCGATGCCGGCGGCGGCAAAGTCGTCCAGTTCGTCGGGGTGCGGGTCGCGGCTGTGGGGCAGGGCGGAAATGCCCAGGCTGTCGCGCAGCAATTGCTGCGGGTCGATGTCGCGCCCCTTGATGAAATCGGCGCCGTAGCGCTGGAACAGCTCGTGCAGCAGCGCCACGTCGGCGTTGGCCGGGTTGTAGTTCTGCACCGCGTGGCGGTTGCGCTTTTCCCAGCGGTCCACCAGGTGGGTGTAGACGTGCGAGCCCCAGTCCGCGCCGCCTTCCAGCAGCGCCACCCGCAGGTTCGGAAAACGCCGCGTCACCCCGCCAAAGAACAGCGCCTTGGCAAAGGCCTGCGAGCCATCGGCAAAGTGACCGATGTGGTTGAACATGTAGTTGCTGATCGAATGGCGCCCGGTCCAGCCCTGGCTGCCGTAGTGCGTGGTGACGGGCACGCCCAGCTCGACCACCTTGGCCCAGAACGGGTCGTAGTCGTATTCGCTGTCGATGCCGTAGAAATCGATGTAGCTGGCGTGTTTGGCGACGTCAGGGTGGTCGGCGGCCGGGTATTTGTCGGCCACCGCCTTGATCGGGCGCTTCACGCCGCCGGCGATGTTGATGACCTTCAGCCCCAGCGTCTTGACCGCGAATTCCAGTTCTTCGATGCCTTCCTGCGGGGTATTCAGGGGAATGCCCGCCACCGGGGTCAGGCGGTCGCTGTACTTGCGGTACTGGTCGGCGTGGAAGTGGTTGATGGCGCGGTGCAGCGGCTGGCGGAACTCGTTGCCTGCGGCGAGCGGCGCCAGCACGTCATTGGGAAACAGCACCGAATAGTCGGCGCCTTGCTCGGCCAGCCGTTCGTTCAGCAGCTCGGGCAGCGTGTAGGTGGCCAGGTCCAGCGTGTTGCGCGTGACGCGCGCCCACCAGGGCGAACGCAGCGTGCGGTTGTGCTGGCGTTCGGCCGGGGTCTGCTGGTACCAGTCCTTGCCGCCGCTCTTGGTGGCAAAGCGCGAACCCAGCGCCTTGCGCAGCGCGTCGACCAGCTTGCCGCCGCCGTAGTGCTGTACATAGTCTTCCAGCACCGGCGCATAGTCATTGACGTGCACGTCGGTGTCGATCACCGGGTAATCCAGGGTCGCCTTGACGGCGGCGGACCGTGACGCTTGGCTGGGCTTCAAAGGCTGGTTCATGCTGGCGCGCTCCGTAGGGTGGGTGCAGGGCGCCAGAGGAAATCCCCTGGCTGTCGGCACACCTTACGGGAGGCGCGGGCAACGCCAAACGATGCTTTTGTTCTTTATTTGTGCGGCATTTTCAAATAACCGACGGCCCCATGGCCTGGCGTCAACGGCCGGGCCAGGGGGCCGCGAGCGGGGCTGTCGCCCGGGGTTGCCGCTACTGCTGGCGGGCGATCAGTTGCGTGAATACCAGGACCGCTTGGCATGCCGGCGTTCGTCGCTCAGATGCTTGACTACTTCATGAGCTTGTCGATGTCCAGGCCCGAGAAGGGCAAGCTAGGGGTGTCGAACTCGCGCAAGATAAGCAAATGCGGATCGAGCTTCAGTCGGCGCAGGTTGCTCAATGTGGGTTCGCCGCCCAGGACAAGCGCAGGTTCGAAGCCGTATATTTCGTCGGGGGCCAGCGGGCCGTATTTCTTGGTGGCGCGGTCGAATAGCAGTTTTTCGTTGGTGTCGGAATAGTCGTAATCTTCTGGATTACTCGACCCAAAAAAAGCTTGAATGGAAGGGTCTTGATCTAAGACTGGTCTCGCCTTCAATCGATTCTTAAGCGTCAGTACCTCATTGAGGGCACATATGACGGAGACACTGCGCCCTGTCTTTTCGCCGCACAGAAAGAGATCACCAAAGCCGCAACGTGCGATCACGTGGAAGTTGTCCAGGGCCGCCAACGGCGTCTCGGCCAACCAGGCATCCTTGATGTGTTCGTAGTCCTCAGGATTGACCGTCCACAAGCGCCCATTGCCATAGCTTGCCCAGCCCTCGTCTCGCCAGATTTGCAGCAAGAGCGGCGGGAGCCTGCCAGCCCATTTCGACAGGCTGGTCTCGGGAACTTGCGCGCGGTGTGTTGCTTCGCCGAATTTCTCGATGAAGTAGGCGAAATGCGGGTCTCTCACGATGTTTTCCTTGGGTATCCAGACGCAACCCAGCAGTCTGTGCGGCCTCTAGCCCGTCTAGAAGTGGAACATTCTGAAAGTAAAGGCACAACGGACGATCTTGAGGTCGACACTTGGCTGGCGCAGCCCGCAAGACGCGCGCAACCAAACCTGCCCCGTTCAGTCAACCAGCCTGCCGTCCCGCAAGCGCTGCAACCACGTTATGCCGTCATCTTCCATCGTGAAGATGTCTTCGCCATCGAGCATGTACGCTTTCAGCAGTTCTTCCATCGCTTTGGCCCTTTCGCCCAGTTTCAGCTGGCACTGCCCGAGACGGTAGTGGATAAAGGGGTTGTCGATCCCGCCGGGCGCGTTGAGCGCATCCAGGAAATGGTGTCGCGCCAGGCCGTATCGCTTGCGCCGATAGTGCGCATCGCCCAGGGACGTAGACAGCCAGATGAAGGCTTCCCAATCGGCTTTGGGTTCGGGCAGCAGCGTCAGCGCCTGCGTCCATTTGGCGATGGCCCCTTCAATATCTTCTTCGTCCAATCGGTCGTTGCCTTCCGACACAAGAAAGTCGATCTGATCGTCTAAATATTTGGGCTGGTTCATAGAGGTTGGGCTGTTTACAGTTCAGAGCAAGATGGATCGCGGTCAGAGTTGAGGGGGGCAGTGCAGGCGCAAAACAGCCGCGGCCTGAGCGGCAGCGGCTGCAGCGTGTTCTGGAATGGGGGATTGGCGGATAGGCGGGCAAGAAGGCATGCGGCATTTTCTGCCCCTGCCTTGCCGCCGAGAATTGGAAGATTCTGAAAATCAGCGCCGGCCTTGTGCCTGCAAGGCCGGCGCGCTCGTTTTAGCTGCGTCGCGCCGTCAACCACTGCGACGGCTGCAACGCCTGGTTCACGATCCGGACCTCGCCGATGCTGCCAAAGAAGCCGTCCGCGCGGCTACCGTCCCACGAGCCCGCGCCCACCACCCACGGCATGTTGGCCGCCAGGGTCGCCAGGCCCGGGGCGTCGGACGCGTTGCGCAGCACCGGGGCGCCTTCGACGTACAGGATGGTTTCGTGGGTGGTGTTGTCGTTGACGACGGCAATGTGCAGCCACTTGTCGGCGATGATTTCACCGGACCAGTTGGTCTTGGCGTCGCGGGTGCCGGTGCGGTCGGGCACGACTTCCCACTGGATTTCGCGCAGGCTGGACACGGCGAACAGCAGCGGCGGGGATTCGCCGTCGCCGCCGCTGTAGCCGGGCAGGTCGCCGCGCTTGCCGTCGCGGGTCATGATGTTCATCCACGCGTTCTTGCCCGAGGTCCAGTCGCGGTCGATCTTGATGAAGGCTTCGACGGTGTAGCCGTTGGGCACGGTTTCGGCATTGATGGCCGCGGCCGTATCGGTGGTGAAGTAGCTCATGCGGGCGGTGTTCTTGTCGGTGTTCAAGAAGCGCACCGAGCCCGGGGCGGCGGACAGGTAGTGGTGGTCGTTGGACCAGACCAGGTCGCCCAGCTGGGCGCCGGCCACGCCGTCGATGTTCAGGGCAGCGCGGCGCACGGGGTTCAGGCCGGTGCGGTCGGCGACGACGGTGCCCACGGGCACGGGCTGGCCGTCGGTGCCGCCAAAGAAGCGCCAGTGGGCCAGCGTGCCGGACACCTGCGGGTAGTCGTCGCTGTCGGCGGCGGGCTTTTGCAGGGTGGCGGGCGGCTCGGTGTAGTTGGCCAGGATCAGCGCGCGGGCCTGGTCGATCAGGGCGGTGTGGCTGGGCGTGCCGGCCTTGAAGTCCTTATTGAAGCCGGCAAAGCGCTTGGCGAAATCCATCTTGATGGTGAATGCCTCGTTGGCGCCGGTCAGCACCGCCTGGTCGAAGGCGTTGAGGGTGTTCTTGGGTTTCTGCGGCACCCAGGGCGAGAACGACAGCACGCGGATTTCGTTGTGGGTGAGGTCGAATTCGTACAGGCGCATCAGGCCGTTGCCGCCCTGGTAGGCCATCTGGTAATCGACGACCATTTCATGGACGGGATTGCCGAAGGCGTTGGTCTTGGTCAGCAGCGCCGCGCCGTGATAATGGCCGTTCAGCGTCATGAAGATCTGGTCGTTGTCGCGGATGAGCTTGTCCCACAGCATCAGGCCGTAGGGCACTTCCAGGGGGCTGGTGCCGTCTTTGTCGATGTTCAGCAGCTGGTGGTTGACCAGGATGACCGGCAGCGTCGGGTTGGCGCGGATGACCTGGTTGGCCCAGTCCCGGGCGGCATTGGAGATGCGCCACGACAGGGACAGCACCATGAATTTCTGGCCCTCGGCTTCGAAGACGTGCCATTCGTGAAAGCCGCTGGGGTCGCGCCCGCCGAAGGTGGCCTGCTTCCTGGCGCGGTCAGTGCCGAAGGTCTGCAGATAGGGCTCGTTGGCCAGGGTGCGCTGGGCGTCGGTGGCGCTGGTCTGGCTGCTTTCGTCGACGTAGTCGCGGTCCAGGATCACGTCGTGGTTGCCGGCCAGGATGGAATACGGCACCTTGGCGTCTTCCAGGATCTTCATGGCCGCATCGGCCACTTTCCACTGGTCGGGCTTGCTTTGCTGATCGACCACGTCGCCCAGGTGGATCAGGAAGGGAATGCCCAGCGCCTTGGCGTTGTTGGCCACCCATTGGGTCTGCGCCTTGTAGGGCTCGCTGCCGTACTTGCGCATGAACTGCTGGTTTTCGGCGTCGGTGGCGTAGCGCGAATAGAACTGCGTGTCGGGCAGCACGGCAACGGCGAAGCTGGAGATGTTCTGGGGCTGCGGTTGCGGCTGGGGCGCCGGTGCGGGGGCACCGGGCGCGGGGGTGTCTTCGTCGTCGCTGTCGCTGCCGCAGGCCGACAGCAGCAGCGAGCCGCCGACCGGCATGAGCGTGGCGCCCAGGCCGGCCTTGAGCAGGCTGCGGCGGCGCGGGTCCGTCGCGGCCGGCACAAGGCGGCTTGTCTCGGCAATGTCATGATCGCCGTGCTGCGTGGTCAAGGAATGCTGCGAGTCTTGCTTGTCGTGCGCCATCTGTGCCGCCCAAGTGAAAAAGGGGGAAGCTTAGAAACGCGCAATGACGGAATTGTTAAGCGTGCGTGAACATTGTGTGTGGCATGGGGGCTGCGGGCCTGGGTGCGAACCCGGTCATGCCGGGATCCAGGTAGAAGGTTGTCACGCATGCACCGGCGGCAGCCGGTCGGCCCAGGGTCGGGCGCGTTCCAGTTGCCCGGCCAGTTCGATCAGCGTGGTGTCGTCGCCATATGGCGCCATGAACTGGATGCCGATGGGCAGGCCGCTGGCGTCGCGGCACAGGGGCACGCTCATGGCGGGCACGCCGGCCGCGTTGGCGGGGCGGGTGAAGACGGTGCCACGCATGAATTCGTCGGCAAAGCCGCGCCAGTCCGCGCCGCGCACGTCCAGTGCGGTCACGGGCGGCGGCAAGGTGGGCAGGACCGGCGTGAGCAGCACGTCGTAGTCGGCCATCAGCCGGCCCAGGCTGCGGGCGATGCCGTTGGCGGTGTTGCGGGCGGCCAGCAGGGCGGGCGCGGACAGGCTGCGGCCGTATTCGGCCAGGCCCAGGTTGGCGGGCTCGAAGCCGCTGGCATCGGCCGGGCGGCCGGTGTCGGCGGCGATGGCGTCGACTTCCAGCGCGGTGTAGGCGGCCACGATGCGCAGGTAGGCGTCGGCCAGCGCGGCCTGGTCGAAGTCGAAGGCGGCGGGTTCGACGCGGTGGCCCAACTGACGGCATAGCGTGGCGGCATCGTCCAGTGCGGCGGCGACGGCGGGGTCCAGCGTCATGTCCAGGCCCGGCTGGGTGATGAGGCCAATGCGCAGCGCGCGCGGATCGCGGCCGGCGGCGTCGGCATACGCACCCGATTTGGCCGGGGCGGCATACAGCGCGCCCGGTTCGGGCGCATCGGTCAGGTCGAGCAGCAGGGCGGAATCGCGCACCGAGCGGGTCAGGACGTGATGGCTGACCAGCCCGCCCCAGTTTTCGCTGGACACGGGGCCGCAAGGCACGCGGCCGCGCGACGGACGCAGGCCGAACAGGCCGGTGCAGGCGGCCGGGATGCGGATGGACCCGGCGCCATCGTTGCCGTAGGCCAGCGGCACCATGCGCGCGGCGACCGCGGCAGCGGCGCCGCCGGACGAGCCGCCGGGGCTGCGGCGGGCGTCCCAGGGGTTGAGCGTCGCGCCGTGCAGGGTGGGCGCGGTGTGGATATTGGCCGAGAATTCCGGCAGGTTGGTCTTGCCGACGATGACCAGGCCGGCGGCCTTGTAGCGCCGCACCAGCTCATGATCTTGCGAGGGGCTGTAGTCCACGGCGGCGCGGCAGCCGAACGACATCGGCGTGCCGGCGTAGGTGGGGCAGTCGTCCTTGAGCAGCACGGGCACGCCGCGCAGCGGGGCGTCGGCGGGCAGCTCGCGCAATTGCGCCTCGGCCTCGTCGCGCATGGTAAGGATGACGGCGTTCAGTTGCGGGTTGACGCGGTCGATGGCGGCAAAGGCCTGCGCGACGGCTTCGGCCGGGGTCAGGCGGCCGGCGCGGATGGCGGCGGCCAGGGCGGTGGCGTCGGCCTGGAGATACTCGGAATCAGGGATGGGCATGGCTGCGGGAAAGCGGGTCAGTATGAATGGAAACCGGTCAATGGCGGGGCGGCGACAGCGTTGCGGCCGAATTCAACGCCAAATCCAAAGCCAGAATCCAGGCGAAATCAAAGTCGGAATCAAGCCCATGGCCGCGGCGCGAGCAGGCATCACGGCTGCGTCTTGCTCACGCCCCAGAACCGGTGCGTGCCGCCCGGCCAGCCCTGGTAGCCCTGCACCGAGGGCCGCAGCGCGGTGACGACGGGCAGGTTGAACAGGCCGATGATGGGGATGTCTTGCGCCATCAGTTCGTGCAACTGGTTGAAGAGGTCGCGGCGTTTGTTCGGGTCGGGTTCCATCGCGACCTGCTTGAGCAGGGCCGAGGCCTTGGGGTCGTCCCATTGGCGCGTGGGTTCGACCTTCTTGTCGCCGATCAGCGATTCATACATCAGCAACGGGTCCAGCCGGGCGGAATAGCCGAAGATGGCCAGTTCGTACTGGCCACGGCCGTACAGGTCCAGCTGCGAGGCCCAGTCGCGCACCTTCAATTCGACGTTGATGCCGGACGCGGCCAGCATGGCCTGCACGATGGTGGCGGCCTGGACGCGTTCCTGGCGGTTGGCGACCAGCAAGGTGATGGGCTTGCCCTGGTAGCCGGCCTGCGCCATCAACGCGCGAGCGGCGGCCGGGTCGTAGGCCGGCCAGGTCTTGCTGCGGGCGTCGTAGTACGGGCTTTGCGGCACCAGCACCGACGGGTTGGCGCTGTACAGGCCTTCGCCCGAGGCCTCGGCCAGGTCGGGCAGGCTGAGCGCATGGGCGATGGCCTGGCGCATGCGCACGTCTTGCAGCGCGGGCGCATTGCTTTGCACCTGCATGACCAGCCAGCTGGGGGTCTGCTGCACCTGCACCGTCAGGCCCTGGCCGCGCAGGGTCGCGATGGTGGCCGGTTCGATGCCGTCGACCACGTCCAGGTCGCCGGACAGCAGGCCGTTGCTGCGGGTGCTGGCGTCGGGCACCGTCATGAAACGCAGCAGGGGAATGGTGGCGGTCTTGTTGCCGGCGTAGCCATCGCGAGCGCCGGGCAGGGCGTCGTAGGCCTCAAAGCGCTTCAAGTCCAGCTGGCGACCGGTCATCATGCCGGCGAAGGCGTAGGGGCCGGTGCCGATGGGGGCCTTGAAGCTGCCGTCGGCATTGACTGAATCCGGGTGCAGGATCCATGGCGTGCACTGGATGGTGGCCAGCGTCATCAGGAAGTTGGGCGCGGGCGAGGCGAACGTGAACCGCACGGTCTGCGCATCGACGGCGTCGACCTGCTGCAAGGCGGGGCCGATCTTGCCGTTGTAGCGGTTGACGCATTGGAAGTTGGTCTTCGGGTCCAGATAGCGCTTGAAGTTCCAGGCCACGTCGGCCGCCGTCAGCACGGCACCGTTGTGGAAATGCACCTTGGGGCGCAGGGTGAATTCATAGACCTTGCCATCGTCCTTGACCTGCCAGCTTTCGGCCAGCACGGGCTTGATCTTCAGGTCTTCGCCATAGGCCACCAGGCCTTCGACCACGTGGGCCAGCACCATGTCGGCGTTGGCGTCGCGGTTCACGCCGGGGTTGATGCTGGCGATGTCGGCGTGCAGCGCCACGCGCAGCGTACCGACGTCGCCGGTGGCGTGGGCCGGGCCGGCCAGCAGGCCGCACAGCAGCAGGGCCAGGGCGGGTTTGCGTGTCATGGGGTTCCCCTTGTGTTTTTGGGTCTTGGCGGCGGGTCTTAGCGGCGGGACTTCAGAAAGTCCTCGAAGAACGCCTGGACCGGTTCGATGACCTTGAACGGCTCATGCGCCACGCCCGGCACGGTGTCGCGCCGGACCTTGATGCCGTGGCGTTCGAAGCTTTGCGCCAGCGCCTCGATCCGCTCGATGCGGTTGTCGCCTTGCAGGTCCGCGCCGGGCATCCAGAGCTTGCTGTCGCGCGGGATGGTGATTTCCCAGGTCTGGGTGTCGTCGGTGCCGACCACGGTCTGCACGGCCACCTGGCGCATGGCGTCGATGTCGATGGCCTTGCCGAAGCGCGCGGGCACGTCGCGCACGCCCACCCACCAGTCGTAGTCGGCATGCAGCAGCGTCACCACGCCGGGCGCGCCGATGGAGACGGCTTGCAGGCGTTCGGGGTGCAGCATGAAAAAGCGCTGGCAGAACTGGCCGCCGCCCGAATAGCCGTACAGCAGGAAGCGGCTGCCGTTCACGCGGTACTTGGCGATGACTTCGTCCACCATGGCCAGCAGCACGTGGTCGTAGCGGATGTCGTGGAACTGGATGCGCTTGTAGTTGGCCAGGTCGCCGGGTTCGATGATGCCCACCGGGAACAGCGGCGCCAGGACGATGCAGTCGTGGCGCTGGGCGAAATCGGCGAACAGGTCGCGGTATTGCGTGGCGGTGCGGCCGGTGCCGTGAACGATGACGGCCAGGTCGTAGGCCTTGGCGGCGGTCTCGTCGTAGTCGGCCGGCACGTACAGGCAGTAGCTGAAGCGCTGGTCGTATTGGCAGGCAAAGAACGGCGTGGCGCCGAAGTCGTAGAAGCTGAGCTTGATGCCGTGGCCCTGGCGGCGGGCGGGTAGCGTGGTCATGGATGGGCCTCCTGGGGCCGGTCGGTGCTGAAAGCGGGGGCCGCCGGCAGTTGCCCGGCGGGATGGCCCGGGCCGTCATCGCGAGGCTGGCCACCGCCGCGATCGTGACGCCACTTCAGGCGCACGCCGCCCGTGGCGGTGGGTTCGAGCAGCGGAATGGCGCCGAGCAGCTGGCGGGTGTAGGGTTCGCGCGGGCTGTCGAAGATGGCGTCGCGGGTGCCTTGTTCGAGGATGCGGCCGGTCTGCATGACGATGACCCGGTCGGCAATCTGTTCCACCACGCCCAGGTCGTGGCTGATGAACAGGCACGAAAAGCCGTAGCGCTGCTGCAGGTCGGCCAGCAGGTCCAGTACCTGGGCGCGCACGGTCACGTCCAGCGCGGATACCGCTTCGTCGGCGATCAGCAGCGCCGGGCGGCGCACCAGGGCGCGGGCGATTGCCACGCGCTGGCGCTGGCCCCCGGACAGCTCGTGCGGGTAGCGTTCGCCGAAGTCGCCGCCCAGGCCGACGTCCTGCAGGGTCTCGGCCACGCGGTCGGCCTTGTCCGTGGCATTCAGGCCCGGCGCCAGCCGCAGCGCCTCGGCCACCAGGGCCGACACCGTCATGCGCGGGTCGAGCGACGAATACGGGTCCTGGAACACCATCTGGCAGTGGTAGCGGTAGTCGTCAAAGCCCGCGCCGCGCGCGGCCAGCGGCTGGCCCTTGTAGCGCAGCGTGCCGCCGGTGGGCGCCACCAGGCCGGTCAGTACCGAGCCCAGCGTGGTCTTGCCCGAGCCGGATTCGCCCACCACGGCCACGACCTCGCCCGGGTGGATGTCCAGGCTGATGCCGTGCAGCACGCGCACGCCGGCCTGGCGGCTGAACCAGGTGCTGCGGGCGCCGTATTCCACGGTGAGGTCGCGCGCGGACAGCAGCGGCGCCGCGGTGGCCAGCGGGCGCGGGGCGCGGCGCTGGGGCAGGGTGGCCAGCAGTTGGCGGGTGTAGTCGTGGGCCGGCGCGGCCAAGAGCTGCGCGGTGGCGCCGGTTTCGACGATGTCGCCGCGGCGCATCACCACCATGCGGCTGGCGTAGCGCGCCACCATCGGCAAGTCATGGCTGATCAGCAGCACGGCGGTGCCGTTTTCCTGGGTCAGCTCGACCAGCATTTCCATCACTTCGCGCTGGATCACGGCGTCCAGCGCAGTGGTGGGTTCGTCGGCGATGAGCAGCGCGGGACGCAGCAGCATGGCCGACGCGATCATGATGCGTTGGCGCATGCCGCCCGAGAATTCATGCGGATAGGCCCGCAGCACGCGGTCGATGTCGCGCAGGCCGACGCGGCGCAGCATGGCTTCGATGCGGGCGCGGTGGCTGGCGCGTTCGCGCGGGGCGTGCTGCAGCAGGCCTTCGACCAGTTGCTCGCCCACGGTCAGCGACGGCGTGAGCGAGGTCATGGGTTCCTGGAAGACCATGGCCACCTTGGGGCCGCGCAGGGCGCGCAACTGCGCCGGGCGCAGGCCATAGACAGACGTGCCGTCCAGCTTGATGTCGCCGCCGGTGCGCACGATGGCGTCGGGCGTCAGGCGCATGATGGCGCGGCCCAGCAGGGTCTTGCCCGAGCCGGATTCGCCCACCACGCCGACGATCTCGCCGCGCGCCACGTGCAGGCTGGCGTCGGCCACTACGTTGTGATGGGGGCCGGCGGCCAGCGTCAGGCGGTCGATGTCGAGCAGCACGGGGGATGTCATGCGCGCCTCCGCATGCGGGGATCGAGCCGGTCGCGCAGCGCGTCGCCCAAGAGGTTGATGCCCAGCAGCGACAGCGAGATCGCCAGGCCGGGAAAGATCGCCAGCCAGGCGGCCTGGCCGATGTAGCTGCGGCTGCCGGCCAGCATGTTGCCCCAGGTGGGCGCAGGCGGCGCCACGCCCAGGCCCAGGAAGCTGAGCGAGCTTTCGGCCAGGATGATCCAGCCGCACATGGACGTGGCCATGACGATGACCGGCGCCAGGCAGTTGGGCAGCAGGTGCCGAATCAGGGTGTAGAACTCGGAATTGCCCATGATGCGCGACGCCCGCACGAATTCGCGTTCGCGCAGGCTGAGCACGGTGCCGCGCACCACCCGCACCACCGACGACATGTAGGCCAGGGCCAGCGCCAGGATGATGCCGGTTTCGCTGGCGCCGAACACGGCCAGCAGGCCCAGCGCCAGCAACAGGCCGGGAAAGGCCAGCAGGGTGTCGTTGATGGCCATCAGCACGCGGTCGGTCCAGCCGCGCAGAAAGCCGCTGGTGGCGCCGATGAGCACGCCTGCGCCGGTGGCCAGCAGCACCGTCATGACGCTGACGCGCAGGCTGGCGGTGGCGCCCTGCATCAGGCGGCTGAAGACATCGCGGCCCAGCTCGTCGGTGCCCATCAGGTGCGCCAGGCTGGGCGCGGCCAGGCGGGCCTTGAAGTTGAGCTTGAGCGGGTCGTAGGGCGTCCAGAACAGCGCCACCAGGGCGGTGACGACCACCACCGCCACCAGGGTGCCGCCCACCACGGCGGTCAGGGAACGACGTTTCATTGCGCGGCCACCCTCGGGTCGAACAGCGGGTAGAGCAGGTCCACCGCCAGATTGACCAGCACGTACACGCTGGCGATGAACAGCAGACAGCCCTGGATCACCGGGTAGTCGCGGGCGAAGATGGCGTCGACCAGCAGGCGGCCCAGGCCGGGAATGGTGAACACCGTTTCGATCACGGCCACGCCGGCCAGCAGGTTGCCCAGGATCAGGCCCAGCAGCGTCCAGGTGGGGCCGAACGAACTCTTGAAGGCGTGGCGGCGCAGCACCTTGAATTCGGACAGGCCCTTGGCGCGGGCGTGGGTGATGTAGTCCAGGTTGAGCACTTCCAGCGTGGACGCGCGCGTCATGCGCAGGATCACGCCGATTTCGTGCAGCAGCAGCGTGGCCACCGGCAGCACCAGGTACATCAAGGCGCGTCCCGGGTTTTCGGCGAAGGTGACGAAGCCCACCATCGGAAACCAGCCCAGCTTGAGCGAGAACAGCAGCAAGAGCAGCAGGCCCATCCAGAAGGCGGGCAGCGACAGCAGCAGGGTGGCGCCGCCCACCAGCGCCAGGTCGGCCAGGCGGCCCTGGCGCCACGCTGCCAGCATGCCGGCCGGCACCGCCAGCAACGTGGCCAGCAGCACGGCGGGCAGCACCACCTGCGCACTGACGACGAAGCGTTCCAGGATCAGCGACAGCACCGGCTCGCGGTTGGCGATGGATCGTCCCAGGTCGCCTTGCAGCACGTGGCCGCCCCACAGCAGGAACTGGGTCGGCCAGCTGGCGTTCAGCCCCAATTGTTCGCGCAGCGCGGCCAGGCTGGCGGCATCGGCCGAATCGCCCAGCATCAAGGCGGCCGGGTCGCCCGGAATCAGCCGCACCAGGATGAACACCGCCAGCGCAACCATCAGCAGCGTGGGCAACGCCATGCCGATGCGCGACACGATGAAGCGCAGCATGGCGCTCAGGCTCCGGCCAGTTCGGATTCGCGGGTATCGACGGCTTCCCGCGGTTCGTCGCCGTCCAGCCGGTAGGTCGTGAAGCGGCGGTTGCTGGCCGGCATGGGCGCGATTTCCATCAGGCCCAGCGCCGGCTCCATCACGATCATGGCGACCGTGGCGGTGAGGTTGCCGCCGTCGCCGTGGCGTTCGGGCCGGCAGACGGAGTAGGGCGCCAGGAAGTCGTCGAACAGCGCGGCCTTGACGCCTTCGCGGTCGAGCAGACGGCCCTGGGCCTGCAGCAGCCGGCGCACGCGCCAGTCGCGGTAGAAGCTTTCGGGCACATGGGGAATACCGGTGTCGCGCAGCTTGGCCAGGGCAATGGGGCCGACCCAATGGTTGGCGTGGACGATCAGGCCGTCGTCGGGGTAGAGCGGAAAGGCCTCGTCCGGCGCGCATTCGAAGTCGATGCCGAACCCGGCGGCCGACGCGATCATGATGTTGTTCGAGCAGGACTTGGGCGTGGTGGCCACGACCTTGGCGGCCAGGGCGAAGTGTTCCTGTTCCAGCACCTTGCGGCGGATCAGGCCCAGGGGCACGCCCAGGGTCTGGTAGTCGCGCTCGCATTCCAGGTAGTTGGCGGTGATGGATACGCCCGTGGCGTTCAGGCCGCTGCGGGCCAGGCCTCCGGCTTCGACAAAGGTCAGGTAGTCGGGCCCGTGTTCCTGGCGTACCCGCAGCACGACGCCGGTGGCCGCGCATTCGGCGCGCCAGTCCCAGTTCTGTGCGTGGATCAGGTTGCCCGAGGCGCTGCGCTGGGGCAACAGGATGGCGCCGGTGCAGCCGTCGTCGGCCTCGTCGTCGGGATTGGCCGTGCTGCTTTGGGCCCGCGCCAGCGCCATGACTTCGGTGCGGGCGTTGATCATGACGATGTCTTCGAAGGGCACGTCGGCACCCTGGGCGATGCCGTGCATTTCTTCGACGTAGTGTTCGTCGAAGTCGGCGATGCGGCGCGCGTAGTCGGCGATCAAGGCCGTCTTTTGCGCAGCGCCCATGCCGAATGCGTCCAGCGCCCCGCCGTACAGGGCCGCGCTTTGGCGGATGCGGGGTTGCAGTGCCTGCCCGTACTGGCGGCCGCGGCTTTCAGGGCCGCCGGTCAACGTCACGCAGGGAAAGGGAGCGATTGCCATCTGTCCTTCCTTTTGTATTTTGTTGCTTCGTAATACACTAATTACCGCTATCACCCCCTGTCAACCGGTTTTATGGGGCGACATATGAAATCTAGGGAAAACGTGTATGACCGCAAGGAACACCGCAGGGCAGCCTGCGGCGCCCGGGGCAAGCACGCGCTTGCGCCAGCGGATCGGGCATGGATAATGCATCGGCACAGGAGCCCAATGCCATGCAGGAGCTGAGTCCTCTACAGATCGAAGTCGCCCGCAAGCTAACCGCCCTGATCCAGAGCGGCCGCTGGCAGGTGGGCGAGCGCTTGTCGGATCTGCGCCTGGCGCAGGAACTGAAGGTGTCGCGCTCGCCGATTCGCCAGGCGCTGAACCTGCTGACGCGCCAGGGCCTGTTGGCCTACACGGCGGGCAAGGGCTACCGGCTGGAACGCGAGCCCGCCAGCGACGAAAGCCTGGACGCGCTGGTGCCGCATTCCGAATCCGAAAGCCTTTACGGCGAATTGATGAGCGCCCGCGCCGACGGCCGGCTGGGCGCCGAGGTGTCCGAAGCGCAACTGGTCGAACAGTTCCAGGTCACGCGGGGCGCGCTGCGGCGCGCGCTGATGCGCCTGGCCACCGAAGGGCTGGCCGAACGCCTGCCGGGCCACGGCTGGCACTTCGCCGAAACGCTGGACAACGAACAGGCGGTCAACGAAAGCTATGAATTCCGGCTGATCGTCGAGTGCAGCGCGCTGACGGCGCCGGGCTATCACGCGCCGCCGGACCAGCTGGCCGCGTTGCAGCGCGAGCAGGGGGAGATATTGCAGATGCCGGTGGCGCAGTTGCAGCGCGACGCCTGGTTCAACGCCAACGCCAATTTCCACGAAACGCTGGCGTCGTGGTCGAACAACCGCTTTCTGACCGAGGCCGTGCGGCGCCAGAATTCGCTGCGCCGCATGACGGAATACGCCAATTTCGGCTATCTCGCCGAGGTGCACATCCGGCAGGCCTGTACCGACCATCTGGGGATTCTGGCGGCGCTGGCCGAGGGCGACCGGGAGTATGCGGCAGCGCTGCTGAAGCGGCACATCACACGGGCCGCGGATATCTGAGGGATGGGCGAGCGCAGGGGCGGCTAGCGACGCGGCCGTCAACGCGAGCTTCGACCGTTTATGTCGTGGCTTGAGATTGCGATTGGCGCGGCAGCGCCCGGCGCGGCGGCGCCCGGTGCTGCGGCGCCAACGGGCAGGCCGCGCAGTACTGCGCCGTGGGCAGCAGGTGGTACAGGCAGCATTCCCGATGCAGCGTCATGACCGGGCCGTCGCCGCGCGATACCCGGGGCGGCAGGCACAAGGGGTTGTCGCGTTCCTGGCAGGCCGGGCCCCAGGCAGATTCGTGCAGCAACTGTTGGCGGTCGTGCGCGGCGTGCGGCGCGGCGCCGTGGGTTTCCATGGCTTTCAGCACGGCTTCCAGATAACGCACCGCGCCGCCCCAGACCGTCTTGCGCGGCAGGCGGCTGGCCAGGAACAGCGCGTCGGCCAGCAGGCGCAGGTGGTCCCAGACCAGCGGGCCGTAGCGGTGCCAGACGTCGGAGGGTGGGTGGACGGGCGCATCGGCGCTGTGTGTACCGATGCTGCCGGCGGTACTGGCAGGATCCCCATCCTTGGCATCGCCCAGGTCGGCAACCAAAAATCGCACCGGCGCGCCCGTGTCATCCAGTTCCAGCCGCATGGCGTCGGCGGCCATCGGCAAGGGCCGGCACGCACCGCTGGCGGCGGCCACCACCGGCGGCAGCAGCGCCCACAGATAACGCATGGCCCAGGCCGAGGCCACCGCGCGCGGATCGGCATCCGACCAGTGGCGGCGGTGGCGCGCCAAGGCATCGCCCAGCCAGCCCGCATCTTGCAGCAGCGCGCCCGCCGACCGTTCACCGGCGCGGGTGGGCGCAAGCTGCACGGACTCGGCGTAGACACGCCATTCTTCGCGGAAATAGGGCTGCAGGAACGCGATCATGCGGGGGCCGGGGTCGAAGCGGGCAAAGCAGGCAAGCGTAAAGACAAAGCGGCGGCGGTGCAAATCGGCGGCATAGCCATATAACGTTTGGTTCGTTCGCGGCGGGGCGGGCCGGCGCTATCTTTTTCGTTTCCGCTTCACAGGCCGGCACCCATGGCTGCGCAACGTCAATTGAAGCTGGGCGCATTCATGCGCCCGGTCAGTATCCACACCGGCGCCTGGCGCTACCCCGGCGCCCATCGCGACGCCAATTTCAATTTCGAACATCTCAAGCGCTACGCCCAGACGCTGGAAAAGGCCAAGTTCGACGCCTTCTTCATGGCCGACCACCTGGCGTTGCTGAACATGCCCATCGAGGCGCTCAAGCGCAGCCATACCGCGACGTCGTTCGAGCCGTTCACGCTGCTGTCCGCATTGAGCCAGGCCACCGAGCGGCTGGGGCTGGTGGCCACGGCGTCAACCACGTTCGACGAGCCGTTCCACGTGGCCCGGCGCTTCGCGTCGCTGGACCACCTGAGCGGCGGCCGGGCGGGCTGGAACATCGTCACCACGTCCAACCCCGACGCCGCGCTGAATTTCGGCCGCACCGAGCAGCCGGACCACGCCCACCGTTACGCCCGTGCCCGCGAGTTCTACGACGTGGTGACGGGCCTGTGGGACAGCTGGGCCGACGACGCCTTCATCCGCGATGCGGACAGCGGCATCTATTTCGACCCGTCTCGGCTGCGCGCCGTGAATCACCAGGGCGAACACCTGTCGGTGCGCGGGCCGCTGCACATTGCGCGGCCGGTGCAGGGCTGGCCGGTGATCGTGCAGGCCGGCGCGTCCGAACCGGGCCGCCAGCTGGCCGCCGAAACCGCAGAGGTCGTCTTCGCCGCGGCGGGCACGTTGCAGGACGGCCAGCGCTTCTACGCGGACGTGAAAGGGCGCATGGACAAGCTGGGCCGCCACCGCGACCACTTGAAGATCCTGCCCGGCGTGCTGGTGGTGGTGGGCGACACCGACGCCGAGGCTCGCGCCATCCGCGCCAAGCTGGACAGCCTGGTGCACTACGAAAGCGCTATCGCGTCGCTGTCCATCGCCCTGGGCTGTGACGCGTCGCGCTTCGACCCCGACGCGCCGCTGCCGCCGCTGCCCGAGACCAACGCCAGTAAAAGCAGCCAGGAACGCGTGCTGCGCCTGGCCGAGCGCGAATCGCTGACGGTGCGGCAACTGGCCCAGCGCCTGGGCGGCTACGGCGGGCTGGCCATGGTGGGCACGGCCGCGCACATTGCGGACCAGATGCAGGAATGGCTGGAAACCGAAGGGTCCGACGGTTTCAACGTCATGTTCCCGTGGCTGCCGGGCGGGCTGGACGCCTTTGCCGGGCAGGTCGTGCCGGAACTGCAGCGGCGGGGGATCTTCCGGCGCGAGTATGAAGGCCGCACGCTGCGCGAGAATCTGGGGCTGCCGCGGCCGGTTAACCGGCATTTTGCGTAGGTCTTTTCGCTGCCTGGCGGGTGTCACAATCCCGGCCGCTGCCTTTCCATAATCGTCTTCACCCCCAGCGTCAGCAACGCCATGCACGCCAACAGCGCGGCGGCGGTGAAGGCGGCCACCGTCTTGTAGTCGTCGTTGAGCTGTTCGATCAGCAGCGGCAGCGTCAGCGTCTTGCCGCGGATGGCGCCGGCCACGACCGACACGGCGCCGAACTCGCCGACCGCGCGGGCATTGGTGATGACGGCGCCGTACAGCAGGCCCCATTTGATGTTGGGCAGCGTAACGCGGCGGAAGATCTGCCAGCCGCCGGCGCCCAGCGTCAGCGCGGCCTGTTCCTCTTCGGGCCCTTGCGCCTGCATCAGCGGAATCAGGATGCGGGCGACGAAGGGCGAGGTCACGAAGATGGTCACCATGACGATGCCGGGCCACGCGAACATCAGTTGCACGCCATGGCCGTTCAGCCAGCGCCCGAACATGCCTTCCAGCCCGTAGACCACCAGGTAGCACAGCCCGGCGACCACCGGCGAGGTGGCGTAGGGGATGTCGACCAGCGCGATCAGCACGCGCCGGCCGCGAAAGTCGTAGCGCGTGACGCACCAGGCCAGCAGCACGCCGAACACCAGGTTCACCGGCACGCTGATGAGGGCCGCCAGCAAGGTCAGGCCGATGGCCGCGCGCATGTCGCTGCTGCCCAGGTTCTGCACCAGGGCCGTCCAGCCGCCGACGATGACCCGGGTGAAGATCAGGCTGAGCGGCAGCCCCAGCAGCAACAGGGCGGCGAGAAGGCCCGCGGCGATCAGCAGGCGGCGCGGCCAGGGGGAATCCGGGCGCATGCGTCAGACCCCCGCCACGCGCTGCCACGGCAACAGGCGGCCCTGCAACACCTGCAAGGCAAACAACAGCAGCAGCGACGCGGCCAGCACGACGGTGGCGATGGCGGCCGCGGCCGGGTAGTTGTATTCGGCCAGGCGGCTGAAGATCATCAGGGACGTCACTTCGGTCTTGTAGGGGATGTTGCCGGCGATCATCACGACCGCGCCGAACTCGCCCAGGCTGCGGATGAAGGCCTGCGAGCCGCCGGTGAACAGCGCCGGCACCAGCGCGGGCAGCAGCACGCGCCAGGCCACCTGGCGGCCGCTGGCGCCCAGGGTGCGCGCGGCCTCTTCGTATTCGGTGCCGATGTCGGCCAGCACCGGCTGCACCGAGCGCACCACGAACGGCAGGCTGGTGAAGATCATGGCGATGACCAGGCCGGGAAAGGCGTAGGAAATCTTGATGCCCAGCGGCGCGAAGAACTGGCCGACCCAGCCGCCCGGCGCCAGCAGCACCGACAGCGTCAGCCCGGCCACGGCCGTGGGCAGGGCAAAGGGCAGGTCCACGGCTGCGTCCAGCAGCGCGCGGCCGGGAAAGCGATAGCGCACCAGGATCCACGCCAGCAGCAAGCCCACCGCCAGCACCACGGCGGTGGAATAGGCGGCCGACAGCAGCGTGACGCGGTAGCTGGCCAGCACTCGCGGGTCGGTCACCGCCTGCCAGTACTGGCCCCACGTCATCTGGCTGCTGTAGAGCGGCAACGCGGACAAGGGCAGCAGGATGACCAGCGTGATGAACAGGCTGCTGACCCCGAAGCTCAGCCCGAAACCGGGCAGGGTGGGGTGCTGGCGAAAGAACTTAGGCATGCGAACCCGAATGAAAATGCGCCGGCCGCCCCGCGGGGCAGCCGGCTGTCATGGCGAATCGCAAGGGCGGGGTGTCAGCGCCCGGCGCCCAGCAACTGGTCCAGCACGCCGTTGGCGGCAAAGTGGGTCTTGGTGATCTGGTCCCACGAACCCAGCACGTCTTGCGGGTTGATCAGGCGGATCGCCGGAAAGCGGCTGGCGCTGGCCTTGACCGCCTCGGCGTCGTGGACACGGTAGTTGAAGTCGGTCAACAGCTTCTGGATGGCGGGCGAGTACTGGAACTGCAGATAGGCCTCGGCCACCTTGCGCGTGCCTTTCTCGTCGGCCACCTTGTCCACCACGGCCACGGGGAATTCGGCCAGCACGCTGACCGGCGGCACCACCACTTCAAAGCCCTGGGCCTTGAATTCGTCGCCCTGGGCGATGTTGTTGACCTCGGATTCGAAGGTCAAGAGCGCGTCGCCCTGGTTGTTCTGGGCGAACGCCACGGTAGCGCCACGGCCGCCGGTCGGAAAGCTTTCGACGTTCTTGAGCAACTTGCCGACGAAGGCGCGGGTCTGGGCGTCGTCGCCCTTGAACTTCTCGTGGGCGTAGAGCCAGGCGCCCAGGTAGGAATAGCGCGCATTGCCGGACGTCTTGGGGTTGGGGAACACCAGCTTGACGTCGTCGCGCACCAGGTCGTCCCAGGTCTTGATGTGCTTGGGGTTGCCGCGGCGCACCAGGAAGGCGATGGTGCTGTAGTAGGGAGAGCTGTTGTTGGCGAACTTCTTCTGCCAGTCGGCGGCCAGCAGCTTGTTCTGCGCCAGGATGTCCACGTCGGGCACCTGGTTGAAGGTCACCACGTCGGCCTTCAGGCCCTGGATGATGGACTGCGCCTGGCGCGAGGTGCCGGCGAACGACTGTTCGATGCTGACGTCCTGCCCGGTCCTGGCCTTCCAGTCTGCCTGGAACTTGGGGTTGATGGCGGCGAACAATTCGCGCGCGATGTCGTAGGACGTATTGAGCAGGGCCTGGGGCGCTTGCTGGGCGTGGGCCGGGGCGGCGGCCAGGGCCGTCAGCGTCAGGGCCGAGGCGAGCAGTCGTTGGAACAAAGGGCTTCTCCGGAGATAGGGCGTGAAAGACAGGCGGCGCGGCCGCGTCCCGACCCTGCATGATGCGCAAGCCGGCCGTCATCCGGAAATATTCAATTACTTTTAACTAATAGCCGGGCGTTGTTTCCGACCGCTTCGCACCAGGATGGCCCACGCCAGCGCGGCCCCCAGCGCCAGGACGGCAGCGATCAGCAGCGCGGCGCGCGCCCCGGTCGCAAAGGGGGGCAGGGCGGCCAGCAGGCTGCCGAACACCGCGACGCCCAGGGCCGCGCCGGCCTGGCGCGCGGTGTTCAGGGCCGCCGCGGCAACGCCGGCCCGCTGCGGCGCCACGGTCTCCAGGGCGGGCGCGGTAGCCGCCGGCGAGATGAAGCCGGACGCCAGGCCGATGGCCAACAACGCCGGCACGCTGTGGCCATAGGACGACGAACCCGCCGCCAGCAGCCCCAGCGCGCCCGCCGCGTACAGGCCGAACGCCATGCCCATGGACAGGACGGGTCCGCAGGCCCGCGCGATGCGATGCGACGCCATGCTGGCCAGTGCCACCGACACGGTCATGGGCAGGAACGCCAGCCCCGCCTGCAGCGGGCCCCAATGGCGCTGGTCCTGGAAACCCAGGCTGGCGACAAAGAACAGGCCATAGAACACGAAGGCCGACACCATCGACACCGCCGTCGATGCGGTGAACAGCGGGTTCGAGAACAGCGTCAGCGGCAGCATCGCGTGCGCCGAACGGGCCTGGATTCGCAGGAAGGCGATGCCCGCGGCCAAGGCCACGGCGGCGCCGGCCAGGATGGGGGCCGACGTCCAGCCCAGGGCCTGGCCTTCGATCAACACGCCGATCAACCCGGCCAAGGCGAGGATGGCGGTGGCCTGGCCCGGCAGGTCGAACCGTACGGCGGCGCGCGCGCCGGGCACGGCCGGAATGCGCCAGGCCATGGCCGCACCGTACAGGCCCAGCGGCAGGTTCAACAGGAAAATGCTGCGCCAGCCCAGCCATTCGGTCAGCGCGCCGCCGGCCAAGGGGCCCGCCGCCATCGCCACGCCGCCGATGCCCACCCACAGGCCGATGGCGCGGGCGCGCTGCGCGGGGTCGGTGCAGGCCTGCTGGATCAGCTTGAGCGCGGCGGGCACCAGCAGCGCCGCACCCAGCCCCTGGGCGGCGCGTGCGGCGATCAGCAGGGTGGCGTTGGGCGCCAGTCCGCACACCAGCGACGCCAGCGTGAACGCCAGCAACCCCGCCAGGTAGATGCGGCGCGCGCCCCAGCGGTCGCCCAGCGCGCCACCGGTCAGCAGCAGGCTGGCAAAGGCCAGCGTGTAGGCGCTCATCACCCATTGCAGGCCGGCCAGCGGCATGGCGAGCGCCTGGCCGATGCGCGGCAGGGCGACATTGGCGATCGATGTGTCCAGCAGGATCAGCGCATAGCTGACGCTGGTGGCAAGCAGCACGCGGCGGGAAAGCGGGGGCATGGTTCGTGGGCGGCCGGTCAGGCGCGGCAGGGTCGGCAAGCCCGCAGTCTAGGGGCGCGCGGGCCGCGGATGCTTCGTCACGCGTCGAAGCATCCGTGGCCGCAGCGATCTATCATGGCCACACTGGAGACCCGCCATGTACGCCAATCCCGCCCTTGCTTCGACTGCCTTCCTGATGGCCGACCCAGCCCGCGCCGCCATGCTGATGGCGTTGCTGGATGGCGCCGCGCGCCCGGCCGGCGAGCTGGCCTACGCCGCGGGCGTGACGGCGCAGACCGCCAGCACGCACCTGGCCAAACTGCGGGATGGCGGCCTGCTGCAAGTCGAGGCGCAAGGGCGGCATCGCTATTACCGCCTGGCCGGTCCGCAGGTGGCCGCCGCGCTGGAAAGCCTGGCGGCGCTGACGCCGGCCGAACCGGTGCGCCAGCGGCCACGCGGCAAACAGGCGCAAGACCTGCGGTTTGCGCGTTGCTGCTACGACCACCTGGCGGGACAGTTGGGCGTGGCGGTGGCGCGAGGCATGCAGGCGCGCGGGCTGATGGTCGCGGCCGACGACAAGCAGTTCATCGTCACCGCCGCGGGCCAGTCCTGGCTGGCAGGGCTGGGAATGGACACATCGGGGCTGAAACCCGGCTGCCAAGGGCAGGCCCGGCAGTGCCTGGACTGGACCGAGCGTGACCACCATCTGTCCGGCCCGTTGGGGGTACGGCTGATGCGCCTGCTGTGCGACAAGGGCTGGCTGCGGCGCACCAAGGGGTCGCGGGCCGTTCAGGTCACGCCGGCGGGGTGGGACGGGTTGCGCGCCGAGCTGGGCGTGGACCCACAATCTTTTCAGTGAATCCGCCGCTGCCACAGCGCATACCCGGCCGCCACCGCCGACACGACACCCAGGAACACGAAGCCGTCCAGCACGCTCATGAAATTGGCCTGCTGCGTGACCATGCGCTGGATTTCGGCCAGCGCCAGGCCATGCGCGGCCGATAGCGCCGCACCGGCCTGCGCGAAACGCTGCGTCAGCTGCTCAAGGGCGCGGGCGAACACCGGATTGGACAGGCTGGCGTTGGCGGCCAGCTGGGTCTGGTGCAGGGCCAGGCGGTGCTGTTCCAGCACGATGATGGTGGCCGTGGAAAACGAATACGCCATCTGCTTGACGATGTTCTTGACGCGGTAGCTGTGCGGATACAGTTCCATCGCAAACGGCTGGAAGGCCAGGTTGGCCACCGGCAAGGCAATGAACAACAGCAGCAGGCCGCGCAGCATCAGCGGCCCCCACAGGGACGACTGGCTGACGTCCGGCGGCAGATGCGCCAGCCAGGCGCCGATCAGCGCGGCCAGCGCAAAACCGGTGGCGATCAGCCCTTTCTTGCGTGTCAGCCGGCCCGCAAAGCGGAAATAGAGCAGCGCGCCGGCCAGGGCCGCGAGCGAGGTCATCCCGACCAGGTGCCCGGCGTTTTCCACGGGATAGCCCAGCCCGGCCTGCAGAAAGCGCGACACCAGGTAGCTGAACGCGTTGCTGATGAAGTAGTACAGCGCGTACAGCATCAGGCCGGTGCGAAAGGTGGCTTCCTTCAGGCCGTGCAGATGCAGCAGCGGGCGCGGATGATGCCATTGATGCCAGAGGAAGGCGCCCAGCAGCAGCGCGCCGGCCAGCGTCATGCCTTCCAGGCCGGGCGATTCGCTGAACGGCGACGTGCGCAATTGCTGCGCCACGATCTGCAAGGCGCCCAGCGCCAGCGCCGCGATCACGTAGGGCCACAGGTGGGGCTCGCCGCGCTGTTCGGGTGGCAGGCGGCCGGTGGCGGGCACCGCCAGCATGACCAGCCCGCCCGTGATCAGCGCGACGGGTATGGTGCAGACGAACACCGCGCGCCAGCCGAAGTCGGCCACCAGGTAGCCGCCCGCCAGCGGCGCCAGCGCGCTGCATAGCAAAATGCTGCACAGGAACAGCCGCGTGGCGCGCCCGCGTTCGCGCGGCGCAAAGCTTTGCTGGATGAGGATGCGCGTGGCGCCCATCATCGGGCCCATCAGGTAGCCCTGCAAGGCACGCGCCACGGCCAGTTCGGTCGACGATTGGCTCAGCGCCGCCAGCCCCCCCGCGGCGGCGAACAGCAGCAGGCAGGCGCCGATGTAGTGGCGGTGGCCCAGGCGTTCGACCCACCATTGGTGTTGCAGGATGCCCAGCACGCCGGCCACGGCGTAGGCGCTGAATGACCAGATCAGTTCGTCGGGCGGGGCGCCGATGCCGCCGGCGATGTCGCTGATGAAGAACGAGAAGGCGGAATTGTCGAAATAGTCCAGCCCCACGGCCAGGGCGATCGCCAGCGGAAACAGCAGGGCACGCACGCCGCTGGCGGACGGGGTGTCCGGCAGGGAAGGGGAGGCGGCGGCGGTCATGGGGGAATCCTGGGGCGATGTCAGCGGGGCGTCAGCGCAAGGCGGCGGTGTCAGGACCGCGCATGAGGCGCGCCGTTCAAGTCCAGCAGCAATTCGCCCAGGCGTTCCAGCACGCGATGCGCGGCATCGACGTCTGCCGGCGCCATGCCTTGCAGCAGCTCGCGTTCCAGCGCGGCCGACACGGTGTTGACCCGGCGCACCAGCTGGCGCCCCCGGGCCGTGATGGCCAGCGCCTTGGCGCGGCGGTCGTCGGGGTCTTCCAGGCGCTCGATGAAGCCGTTGGCCTCCAGGTTCTGCAACACCCGCACCACGGCGGAATTGTCCAGCGACAGGGCGGCCGCCAGGTCTTTCTGGCGCATGGGGCCGGGCGCGCGGGCCAGCTGCACCAGCGGCAGCCAGGTGGCCTGCGTGAGATCGAACGGTTGCAGGCGTTGATCGACGGCGCGGCGCCACTGGCGCGCGACCACGCCGATCTTGGTGCTGAGGCGGCCTTGCGGCGGGACGGCTTGCGTGGACATGGCGGAATTTCAATTAGTTGATATATCATCCAATATAGATGAGGTGTCATCTAGTTTCAAGACCCACGCAGCAAGAGGTAGACGATGAGCAGAGACATAGACCGCCTGCGAGACATGGCGTTCTTCGCCGCGGTTGCGCGAGAGGGCAGCTTCACCAAGGCGTCGCAGGCACTGGGCGTACCCACGTCCACGCTGTCGCGCCGCATCACCGAATTCGAAGCCGATATCAAGATCAAGCTGTTCAACCGTTCGACCCGGCGCGTGACGCTGACAGAGACCGGGGCGCGCTACCTGCAGCAGATCGACGACATCGTGCAGCAGGCCAAGAGCGTCAACGACGAGTTGAACAGCGAAATATCCGACCCGGCGGGCGTGCTGCGGGTCAGCATGTCGAACGACTTCGCCACCTATTTCGCCGACGCGCATTTCGCCGAGTTCCATGCCGCCTATCCGCAGATCAGCTTCGACATCTTCCTGACGTCGCTGCTGCCCGACCTGATGACGCAGCGGCACGACGTCAGCATCCTCACCGGCGACCCGCCCGCGGCCTCGCGGCTGGTGGCGCGGCGGGTCGGCCTGGTGCGGCGCCACCTGTATGCGACCAAGGCCTACCTGGCCGCGCACGGCACGCCGCTGGCGCCGGCCCAGCTGGAACATCACCAGTGCCTGTTCACGTCAGAAACCGAGGCCGGCGCCGGCTGGACGCTGCACAACGACGACGATGCCGTGGTGGTGCGCCCCACGCCGCTGCTGGTCACCAACAGCCAGTCGCTGATCCGCCAGCTGATCCGGCAGGACATGGGCATTGGCCAATTGAGCCGCACGCAGGCCTCGGCGCTGCTGCAGGCCGGGCAGATCGTGCGGGTGCTGCCGGATTGGCAGCTGGACCCGATTCCGCTGTACGTCATGACCGCGTCGCGGCTGGTGCCGGCGCGGGTACGGGTGTTCGTGGATTTCCTCGTGCAGAAGTTCGAACGGCTGGCGTAGGCACCGGGCAGGGGCAAGGGCTGGCGCATCCACCGGGCTGCGCGATAATGCCGCGATGATTTCGCTGATCGCCTTCCTCCAGCATGGCCGGATCGGGCCGTGGCGCCCCGGCGCCGACAGCACGCCGCAAGCGGTCTTCGCCGCCCTGGGGCCGCCCGACGAGGTCTACACCCCCACGGACCTGGACCGCCCCTATCGGCGCGGCGATGCGCGTTGTTTTCCGCTGATCGCCAGCTACGGCGACATCGAATGCCATTTCGAATCCGAGACGGCCTTGACCACGGTGTTCGTGGACGCTTTCAGCGGGCAGGGCGGGTATGCCCGAGGCGGCCCATTGGCATTGACGGACACCGGCATCCTGCGGGCCGGCACGCCCCTGGCGCGCTTTCTGGACAACGCGGCGCGCCGCGGTATCGCGGTCGGCGACGTACGGCCGCACGCGCCGCCTTATGCCTTTCTGGTCACCACGGCAGGCGGGATAGAGGTCGGCTTCGAACACGACGATCCCGCGTTGGCCGGCTCGGTGCCGCGCCTGAAATGGTTCTGCTGGGTGGCCCGGCCGACGCCGGGCGGCTAGGGCCTGTGCGAGGCGCCTTGTCGTGTGGACGGGCCCTGGTTCGCCTACGGAAACGCCATGCCTCCATCGCCCTCGGCCGCATCCAGCGCCACCAGGTCCACCCGATCCGGCGCCATCTCTTTCACCCGGCGGATCAGCAAGCGGGCGAATTCCCGCGCCTGCTCCGACGGCGCATACGAACTGGGCAGCAAGAAGCCATACGGCATGGTCAAACGCGGTTCGAAGTCGCGCAGCACGATGCCGGGCACGTTGGCCGCCAGGATCGGGTCGGCCAGGGCGATGCCCATGCCCAGCGCCGCCAGTTGGCAGGCGGACTGGCCGGACGACGTTTCCATCACCAGCCGCAGCGGCAGCCGGCGTTTTTCCATCAGGTCGTCGATGTGCTGGCGCAGCAGGGTATAGGGGCGCAGGGCGATGAAGGGTTCGTCCTGGATGTCGGTGGCCGTGACCACACGCTTTGCCGCCAAGCGATGGCCTTCGGGCATGGCGATCACCAGCCGCACCTGGGCGAAGGTGCGCGAGGTGATGCCCGGAAAATCGATCGGCAGCGCGGCCACGCCCAGGTCGAACTGCTGGCCGGACATCCACAGTCCCACGTCCACCCGCGAACGCACTTCCAGCGACATGCGCACCTGCGGATGGCTGCGGCCGAATTCGGCGATGGCGCCGGGCATGGCGCTGTAGGCGAAGTAGGGCTGGGTCAGGATGCGCAGCCAGGCGTCCTGCTGATTGCGGATGTTGCCGGCGATGCGATCGACCTCTTCGAAGCCGGCCAGGATGTGCCGCGTGCCTTCGTAGAAGCGCAGGCATTCCTGGGTGGGTATCAGCCCGCGCCCCTGGCGCGAAAACAGCGAAAAGCCGACTTCTTCTTCCAGCGCCGAGATCAGGCGGCTGATCTGGGGCTGGGTGCGGTGGATGCGGCGCGAGGCCTCGGTCACGCTGCCGGTTTCCATGACGGCGCGCAGGGCTTGCAGGCGGTTCAGGCGCATAGGGACAAACCCGAAAGGGCGGGCAGGACGGGACCCGGGCGAGTCTCGCCACGCCATAGGAGAAAGCGGGCAGGCCGCGGCGACACATTACAAAAGTGCATGAATCGATACTCCAAACGAAATTGACGCATGGATTCACGCAATCTTAGGATCATCCCACCTTCAATGAAAGAGGCGCGGCGTGAATATCCTGGACAAACCGGTTTCCGTGGGCGGACCCGCGGCACTGTTTCCCGATGACCGCAATGGCATCGAGCAGCTCGACTGGAGCAACATCGGGCAAGCGTTCCCGATCAAGCAGCGGCGGGCGTACCTGAACAACGCGTCGATCGGCGCGCTGAGCCTGCCGGTCGTGGCGGCGGTGAATCGCTTCATGGAAGACGTGCGCGACAACGGCCGCAACGCCTATCCCGAGTGGTGCCGCTACGCCGAAGACGTCATCAAGGCCCGCATCGGCCGGCTGATCGGGGCGGGGCGCGACGAGATCGCGTACGTCAAGAACACTACCGAGGGATTGGTCAACGTGGCCAACGGCTTTCCGTGGCGCGATGGCGACAACCTGATCCTGCCCGACATCGAGTACCCCTCCAACGTGTATTGCTGGATGAAGCTGGCGGCGCGCGGCGTTACGATCCGTTGGGTGAAGAACCGCAACGGCCGCATCCTGGTGGACGATATCCGCAAGCTGATGGACGACCGCACCCGCCTGGTGTCGCTGAGCGCGGTGCAATTTTCGAACGGCTTCCGGCAGGACCTGGAGGCCACCTCGAACCTGTGCCACGAGCGCGGCGTGTACCTGAACCTGGACGCGATCCAGTGGGCCGGCGCGCTGGAGCTGGATGTGGAACGGCTGGGCATCCACTTTCTGTCGGTAGGCGGACACAAGTGGATGCTGGCGCCCATCGGCACCGGCTATTTCTATTGCCGCAAAAGCGTGCTGGGCCTGCTGGACCCGCCCAGCGTGGGCTATCACAGCGTCGACAGCACCGAAGACCACATGCACTACCTGCTGGAATACCGGCCCAACGCCGGCCGTTTCGAGGAAGCGCTGGCCAACTTCACCGGCATCTGGGGCCTGGACGCCGCGGTGCGCATCCAGCTGGCGCTGACGCCGGCCCGCATCGAGACGCACATCCTGGAACTGACCGACTACGCGGCCGTCGCGCTGCAGCGCAAGGGCTTTCAGATCGTCAGTTCGCGTACGCCCGGCGAGGCCTCGGGCAACCTGTCGTTCAAGCATGCCGGCCACGATGCCCAGGATCTTGCCGAACGCCTGCGCGAGGCGGGCGTGGACCTGGCGGTGCGCGGGGGCAACCTGCGCATTTCGCCCAGCTACTACAACGATACCGATGACATCGACCGCCTGGTCGAGGCGCTGCCGTCCTGACGGCGCGCCGCGCTCCGGCTGAACATCATGAACAAGGGGAACACCATGGCAATCCTGCAACCCTGGCGCCGGCTGGCGCTGGCCCTGGGCGCCTGCGCCCTGACGGCCTGGGCTTCCAGCGCCGTCGCTGCCGACACGCCCAAGCCCGGCGGCACGCTGCGCTACGGCACCGTGTCCGAAATCGTGTCGCTCGATCCGCATGTGTATGGCGGCAGCGCCTGGAAGGTGCTGATCGAGGCGCTGTACAGCCCGCTGGCGGGCTACGACAAGAACGGCGCGATCGTGCCGCGGCTGGCAAAAAGCTGGGACCAGCCCGACGCCCGCACGCTGGTGTTTCATCTGCGGCCGGACGTGACGTTCCAGGACGGCACGCCGGTCACGGCCGACGACGTGAAGTTCTCGCTGGACCGCATCCTGGACCCGGCCACGGGCGCCACGCTGCGTTCGAACCTGCAAGGCGCCACCGTCACCGTGGTGGACGCAGCCACCGTCAAGGTCGAAAAGCCTTCGCCGGACGCCACCATGCTGAGCGTGCTGGCCTTGCCCGAGGCGGCGATCGTGTCGCGCAAGTGGGTACAGGGCGGCGCCAACCTGAAGCTGTCCGCCAACGGCACCGGCCCGTTCCAGCTGAAAAGCTACGAGCCCGCCGTGCGCGCCAACCTGGTGCGCAATCCGCATTATTTCGTCTCGGGCCAGCCGTACCTGGATGGGGTGGATTTCCGCATGATCAAGAGCGATGACGCGCGCGTGAACGCGCTGCGCAGCCAGTCGCTGGACATGATCGACTTCGTGCCCTGGAAAGACATCGACGTACTGCGCCGCAACGCCGGCATCAAGATCGACACCGCCGGCGGCGCATTCATGAGCGTGTGGTTCAACACCAGCAAGAAGCCGTTCGACGACGACCGCGTGCGCCGCGCGGTGTCGTACGCGATCGACCGCGAAGCCGTGTCCAAGGCCGCGTTCTTCGGCTACGGCAAGCCCATCTACGGCGCGCCCACGCCCGACGATTCGCCGTACTACGACAAGGCGCTGGACGGCACTTACAAGCGCGACCCGGCCAAGGCGCGCGCCTTGCTGGCCGAAGCCGGCTATGCCAATGGCGTGGAGGCATCGATGGTGGTGTTCCAGGGGCTGGGCATCTACACCACGATGGCGCAGGTGGTGCAGGCCAACCTGAAAGAGGTCGGCATCAACCTGAAGCTGGAACCCGTGGAATGGGCCACGCTGGTCGAACGCAAGAACCGCGGCGACTATGAATCGATGATCTACGGCGTGTCGGTCAAGCTGCCCGATCCGGACGCCTATGCCTACTACCTGGGCGGCGATTCCAGCTACTGGGCCAAGCCGGTGGGCTATCGCGACCCCCAACTGGAAAAGCTGCTGGCCGATGGCCGCGCGCTGACGGACCCCAAGGCCCGCCAGCCGATCTACCAGCAGGCGGAAAAGCGCATTCTGGAAACCAGCCCGTGGGTCTTCGTAAGCTGGCGCGAGCAGGGCCAGGGCTATCTGCGCAAGGTGCATGGCTACACGCAGCTGGGCGGGGCGTTGAGCGAAAGCAGTCCGGGCATTTCGCTGCCTACCATGTGGCTGAACTGAGCGCGCCGGCATGCTGCCTTTCCTGCTGAGGCGCCTGACGTCGGCGCTGGTCACCCTGGCGCTGGCCGCCGGGGTGGTGTTCATCGCGATTCATCTGCTGCCCGGTGACCCCGTGGCCATCATGCTGGGCGACCAGGCCGGCAGCGATCCGGTGGCGGTGGCGCGCGTGCGCAGCCAGCTGGGGCTGGACCTGCCGCTGGGCACGCAATTCGCCCATTGGGCCGGCGCGGTGGCGCACGGCGACCTGGGCGTGTCGCTGCGCACGGGCGAACCGGTGGCCGACGAACTGGCGCGGCGCATTCCGCGCAGTCTGGAACTGATCGGCGCCGGGCTGCTGGTGGCGGTGGTGCTGGGAGTACCGCTGGGCGTGGTGGCGGCGCGTTCGCGCGGCCGGCTGGCCGGCATGGCGGCGTCCGTGCTGGCGGTGGCGGGGTTTTCGGCGCCGGTATTTGTGCTGGGCATCCTGCTGGTGCTCGTGTTCAGCCTGGCGCTGGGCTGGCTGCCGTCGTCCGGCTTCGTGTCGTTTGCCGATGACCCGGTGCAGCACGTGCTGTCGCTGATCCTGCCGTCGCTGACCATCGGCCTGAACTTCATGGGCGTGGTGGCGCGCATGACGCGCGCCAGCCTGTCGGACGTGATGAGCCGCGACTACGTGAAGCTGGCCCGCGCCAAGGGGCTGCCGCGCGGCAAGGCGATCCTGCGCCATGCGCTGCCCAATGCGCTGGTGCCGGTGATTGCCATCATCGGCATCCGCGCGGGCAACCTCTTGGGCGGCACCGTCATCATCGAGGCGCTGTTCGACTGGCCGGGCCTGAGCTCGCTGCTGGTCAGCGCGGCGTTCTCGCGCGACTACCCGGTAATCCAAGGTTCGCTGCTGGCCATCTTCGCGCTTTTCATCCTGATCAGCCTGGTCATCGACCTGGCCCAGGCCCTTGTCGATCCCCGCATCCGCAGGCCGTCCGCATGATCGCATTCCTTCGAACTTCAACCGGCGGCCTGTCCGTGCGGCTGGCCCTGGGATTCCTGGCCGTGGTGGTGCTGGCCGCCGTGCTGGGCCCGGCGCTGGGGCTGGCCGACCCCTACCAGATCGATGCCGCCAATCTGTTGTCGGGGCCAACCCGGGCACACTGGCTGGGCACCGACGAACTGGGCCGCGACCTCTTGGCGCGGGCCGTCTACGGCGCCCGCGTGTCGCTCACCGTGGCCGCCGCCGCGGTGGTGCTGGCCGGCGTGCTGGGCGTGGCGATCGGCGTGGGCGTGGCTTTCCTGGGCCGGCGCCTTGAGTCTGCCGCCATCCGCGTGGTGGACGTGTTCGTGTCGCTGCCCGAGATTTTCGTGGCGCTGGTGGTGCTGGCCTTCATCGGCGGCAACCTGCCGACGCTGGTGGCGACCATCGGCGTGCTGTATGCGCCCCAGTTCGCCCGCGTGGCCTGGGGCGTGGCGCGCGGCATCCGGGCGCGCGAACACGTGCTGGCGGCCAGTTCGCTGGGCGCGGGCACGGGCTGGATCATCTGGCACGAGGTGCTGCCCAACATGCGGTCCATCATTGCGGTGCAGGCGTCCTTCACGTTCTCGTTCGCCATGCTGCTGGAGGCGGGCTTGAGCTTCCTGGGGCTGGGCGTGCGGCCGCCGGTGCCGTCGTGGGGGCAGATGGTGGGGTCGCTGAAAGACTATCTGTTCACCAATCCGTGGCCCGTGCTGGTGCCGGCGCTGGCCCTGTTCTTCACGGTGCTGGCCGTCAACGTCCTGGGCGATTGGCTGCAGGACGCGCTGAATCCGGAGCTGCAACGATGACGCGCGCATCCGACGTACTGCTGGCGGTCAGGAACCTGACCGTGGATTTCGACACCGCCCACGGCACCGTCGCCGCCGTGAAGGGCGTGGACCTGACGCTGGCGCGCGGCGAAGTCGTGTGCCTGGTGGGGGAGTCCGGCTCGGGCAAATCGGTCACGGGCTTTTCCTTGATGGGCCTGGTGGACCCGCCCGGGCGCGTCGCGGCCGATGCCATGCAGTTTGACGGCCACGACCTGCTGCGGGCGTCGGACCGCGAGAAAGACGCGCTGCGCGGCAAGGACATCGCCATGGTGTTCCAGGAACCCATGACCGCGCTCAACCCGGGCCGCACGGTGGGCAGCCAGATCGCCGAAGTGCTGCGCATCCACGGCGTGCTGGGCCGCCGCGCGGCGTGGGAACGCGCGGTGGCGCTGCTGGAAAGGGTGGGCATTCGCGAGCCGGCGCAGCGCGCCCGCGCCTATCCGCATGAACTGTCCGGCGGCATGCGCCAGCGCGTGATGATCGCGATTGCCTGCGCGCTGACGCCCAAGCTCATCATTGCCGATGAACCCACCACGGCGCTGGACGTGACGGTGCAGGCGCAGGTGCTGCAACTGCTGTTTTCCATTCAGGCGGAAACCGGCGCGGCCGTGCTGTTCATCACGCACGACCTGGGCGTGGTGGCCGAGATCGCCGACCGCGTAGTGGTGATGCAGGCGGGCAGGGTGGTGGAAGAAGGCGAGGTGACGCAGATCTTCCGCCAGCCGCGGCATCCGTATACGCAGGCCTTGCTGGCGGCCGTGCCCGACGTGGACGCCCCGCGCGACCCGTCGCGCCGCCTGGCGCCGCGCAGCGTCGTTGCCGCCGAAGGAGGGGCGCCATGACCGAATTCATCCTGCAAGCCGAGGGCGTCGCCAAGGACTACGTGGCCGCGCGCGATTTCCTGGGCCGGCCGACCAGGCGGGTGCAGGCCGTCAAGGGCGTCAGCCTGGCCGTGGCCAAGGGCACTACGCTGGCGCTGGTGGGCGAATCCGGCTCGGGCAAGAGCACCCTGGGCCGCTGCCTGGCCGGGCTGCTGCAACCCACCGCGGGCCGGATCCAGCTGGCCGGCCACGACGTCCGGCACCTGGCCGGCGCCGCGCTGATGTCGTTTCGCCGCCAGGTGCAGACCATCTTCCAGGACCCGTATTCCAGCCTGAATCCGCGCCGCACGGTGGGCGACGCAATCATGGACGGCATGGTGATCCACAAGCTGTATACGCCTGACGAACGCCGCGCCCGCATGCTGGCGCTGCTGTCGCGGGTGGGCCTGCAACCGGATCACGCGCGGCGCTTTCCGCACCAGTTTTCGGGCGGCCAGCGCCAGCGCATCGCGATTGCACGCGCCTTGGCGCTGGAGCCGCGCTTCATCATCGCGGACGAAGCCGTGTCGGCGCTGGACGTGTCCGTCAAAGCGCAGGTGCTGGACCTGCTGGCCGACCTGCAGGCCGAACACGGCCTGACCTACCTGTTCATTTCCCACGACCTGGGCGTGGTGCGGCACTTCGCCGACCGCGTGGCGATCATGGCGGCGGGCGAACTGGTCGAAGAGGGCGAATGCGACCGGATCTTCGAGGCGCCGGTACAGGACTACACCCGCAAGCTGATCGCGGCAGTGCCGCGGCCGGATCCGGGGCGGCGGCGCTTGCGCCCGTCTGCGTCTGTGACGCCGGGGGGCTGAAGCGGGCCGGAACAGGCTTTTTTGGGGCGCCCGCCGCGCCGCGCCGGCCGGCCGGGTACGCCACTTGCTGGAACCGTCCACCCTGGTTCCCTGGCCGCAAGGCCCATCTGCCCCATGCTCTCTCCGTCCCTGACCCTTCCCGCGCCCGCCCGCGCCGTGCGCTACGGCTGGCTGCGCCAACGTGGCCGGCCATCGGCCGCCCGCCCGGCGTTGCCGCTCAATGATTTCTCGTGGTGGGTGCCCGCGTCGTTGGCCGCCCAGGTGGCGCGGCGGCTCGATACCGCCACGAACGAGGCCTGGATGGACCGCCTGTGGCAGCGCGATGCCACGCTCTGGACCGACACGGGCGAAGCCGCCTGGCTGGGCTGGCTGCAGCCGGGCATGGAACGGGCCCGGCTGGGCCGCATGGTAGCGGCCTGCCGGCGCCTGTGCGTGGCCGGCCATACCGATGCCGTGCTGCTGGGCATGGGCGGCGCCAGCCTGGGCGCCGAAGTGCTGGCGCATGGGTTGGGCGTGGCCGCCGGCGGCCTGCGGCTGCACGTGCTGGACTCGACGTGCCCCGCGCAGGTGCAGGCCCTGCAGGCAAGCCTGCCGTTGGCGCGATGCCTGTTCATCGTGGCCAGCAAATCGGGGGCCACGCTGGAAACCCGCTTGCTGGCCGACCACTTCCATCGCGTATTGACCCAGCAATTGGGGCGGCGCGAGGCCGGGCGACGCTTCATCGCCATCACCGACCCCGGCAGCCCGTTGCGCGACCAGGCAAGGCGCGACGGCTACGCGGCGGTCTTTGACGGATCGCTCGAGACGGGCGGACGCTACGCGGTGCTGTCGGCGTTCGGCCTGGCCCCGCTGGCCTTGTCCGGACACGATCCCGCCGAGTTCCTGCGCGACACCCGCGCCATGGTGCGCGCCTGCGGCCCGGGCACGCCGGCCGCCGACAACCCCGGGCTGGTGCTGGGCGCCTTGCTCGGGGACGCCGCCCTGGCGGGTCGCGACAAACTGACTTTCATCTGCGATCCGGGCCTGGCGCTGTTGGCCGGTTGGCTGGAACAACTGCTGGCTGAATCCACGGGCAAGCAAGGACGCGGCATCGTGCCCGTGGTGGGTGAGCCGATCAGCAATGACGTCGGCCACTACGCGGACGACCGGCTGTTCGTGCACCTGGCCCGGGCCGATGCCCCCGGCGCCGCAGCCCGGGCGCAGGCGCAGCGCCTGGCCGACGCCGGCTTTCCGGTACTGCGTTGCGAGGTGGCCGGGCCACGGTCGCTGGGCCAGGAGTTCTTCCGCTGGCAGGTGGCGACGGCGGTGGCGGCCGCGATCCTGGGGGTGAACCCCTTTGATCAACCGGATGTCGAGACCAGCAAATCCCGGGCGCGCGATGCGCTGCAAGCGCCCGCCGAGCCGGTGCCCGAGGCCGAGCCGACGCTGCGCATCGACGCCGCCCAAGCCGGCCCGGCCGCGGCGAGCGCGCAGGCCGACGCGGTGCGGCGCCTGGCGGCGTTCGCCGCGCCCTTGCCGCCGGGCGCCTATGTGGCCGTGCTGGCCTATATCGCCCGCCACGCGGCGCATGACGCCCACTTGGCCAGTCTGCGGCAGGTGCTGCACCAGGCCGGAGGGCACGCCACGCTGGGCGGCTTCGGACCGCGCTATCTCCATGCCAGCGGCCAGCTGCACAAAGGCGGCCCGGACGGCGGACACTTTCTGTTCATTACCGCGGATGCGGCCGGCGAGACGACGGCGGCGTCGGGGATGACGGACCTGGCGGCCTTGCTGGCCGCCCAGGCGCAGGGCGACCGCGCGGAACTGGCGAGCCGCGGCCGGCGCTGCCTGCACGTGCACATCAGCGGTCCGCTGCAAGCGGGCCTGGCGCGGCTGGAAGTCCTGCTGCAATGGGCGCTGGCGACCCCGCCGCAGGCGCCGCGTCAAAGCTGCGCAGGGCGGTAGCGAAGCCACCGTCCACGCGCGAGTAGGGCCGCGCGCTGGTGGTGACGCGGGGCAGGGCGGTCCAGGCAATGCGGCAGCCGTCCTGCGCCAGGCGGTCCACCAGCGCCTGGTCTTCGCTGCAGGCCAGGGCGGAAAAACCGCCGATGCGCCGGTACGCCCCGGCGTCGATGCCCAGGTTGGCGCCGTGCACGTGGCGATGTCCGTCGCGGTCCTGGTAGTGGGCATTGAAATGGGCGCGCGCCGCGCCGGCCTTGGCGCCATGCGCCGCCCAGCCCGATACGGCCACCGTGCCGCAGACCACGTCGGCCTGCAACGACAATTGATCGACCAGCCAGCGCGGCGAGACCACCGTATCGGCATCGGTGTAGGCAAGCCAGCGCGCACCGGCGGCCAGCAGGTGGCGCGAGCCGACATCGCGGGCCACGCCCACGTTGCGTGCACCGATGGTCAGGCAACACACGGGCCAGGCGCCGGCCAGCCTGGCGGTCAGGTCGCGGCAATGATCCAGCACCACGACGATGCGGACCGGTTCCGCACCCAGCAACGGGTGGCGCGCGGCCAGGGTGACCGCGCGCAGGCAGGCGGCGATGTGCCGCTCTTCGTCATGCGCGGGGATGCAGACGCCGATCATCGGCAGGCTCCTGCAAGGGCTGGTAGTGCCAGGCGTCCAGCCGGAAGTCGTCTTCCAGATGGTGCAGCAGGGGCGACAGGCCGGGTTGGGCGGCGATGCGCTGGTGCAGCGCATCGGTGGGCTGCAGGCGGTCTGCGAAATCGGGGCGCCAATGGCAGGCGATGAGTTCGGCGCCTGGCTTCAGGCTGTGCAGCAGGCGGGCCAGGAAGCGCGCCAGCCGGTCATCGTCGAAGTAATAGGCGACCTCGGACACGACGGCCAGATCGAAGCCCTCGCGCGGCACGGCGGGCCATTGCTCGGGCAGGCGCAGGGCGCGCACCGCCACGCCGGCGGCCTGCTGCGCGTCGGCCCGTTCCCGGCATTTGAATGCCGCCGTGGTCGACACGTCGACGGCGCAGACGCGGTCGCAGCGCTGCGCCAGCAGCACGGTCATGTCGCCGGCGCCGCAGCCGGCCTCGAAGGCATGGCCGTAGCGGGCCCGGCTCAGCGCGGCCAGCAGCAGCGCCCGCTTGCGCCGTTCGTACCAGGCGACGCTGACCTGCCAGGGGTCGCCGCGCGTGCGGTAAAGCTGCTCGAAATGGTGGGCTAGAGCGTCCATGGGAAATCCTTCAGGGCGGCCACGGCCGCGCCTTGAGCGGCCTGGTCGCGTTCGGCGTGGCTCTGGCGCATGAATACCGGCAGGTCCGCCATCGCCTGGGCGTAGGCGGCGTCTTTGCACAAGGGGCCGGCGCCCAGCGCCCGGGTCGCGTGGCGCAGAACGGTGTCGGCCGCCGCTTCCACCGCCAGCCGCGCCCGGGCCGTGGCCAGCGCGCAGGCGTCGTCGGGTCGGGCATCGATCGCGGCAGCGGCTTCGCGCAACACGGCGCGCGCCTGGCTGACCGCGACATCGACGGCGCCCAGATGCGCCAGGCGAAACGGATCGGGCGCGGGCCGCCTGGCCTCGTCCCGCAACCGCTCGGCGATGCGCATCAGCCCGCCGTACCAGCAGGCGGCAATGCCGGCGCCGCCATGCAGAAAGCCCGGGCGGCGCACGTACTGGCCCGGCGCGCCGACCGGTGTGGCCCGGGCATGCAGAAAGCGCACGCTGACGGTGCCGCTGCCGCGCATGCCGGGCGCGCACCAGTCAGAGGCTTGCCGCGTCACGCCGGGCTGGTCCAGCGCGACCGCGGCCAGGCATGGCTCACCGGCCGCGTTCCAGCCGCTGACCAGCGCGTGATCAAGATCCGCCGCGCCCGAGCACCAGGCTTTCATGCCGGTCACGTCCAGGCGCCCGTCCGCGGCCGGGGTGATGGCCACCCGGTGGCTGGCGGGTTCGGCGCACCAGACGCCCCACAGGCCAGGCTCGGTCCGGGCCCCCAATTCCGCCTGGATGGCCAGGGCGTCGGTGTGGCCTTCGAACAGCTTGGCCAGCGGCAGGTCGGCGGCGGCCACCTGGGCCAGCGCGCGCCACCGGGCCAGGGTCTGGCCCGATCCTGGCAAGGGCAGGCGATCGCAGCCGGCCTGCACCAGGGCGCGCAGCACGGGCGCGGGGTCACCCGGCCAGTGCGCGCGGGCGAGCACCTCGCCCAGGTCGGCGGGCGGGAAGGAAAGGCTGCGCAGGGGCAGGGACATGATGCGCGTCCGGAAGGCGGTAGGAGCTTCCAGACAGCAAGTGGCATGCCCGCGGGGATGGGCGTGGGGCGTTCGTCAGCGGGCCAGCGCGGCGCGTATCCGCTTGAGGTCCCGGTCCAGCTCGATCCGCATGGCTTTGAGCAAGGCCCGCGCGTTTTCCGAAAGCGGGGTGCCGGGCCGAAAGACCAACAGGCAGGTGAAGCTGATGTCCAGGTCCAGCGGCTTGATGGTCAGGCCGCGCGCCAGGTAGTCCAGCGCCATCACCGGGTGCACCATGCCGATGCCCTGGCCGTGCAGGGCGAATTCGCAGACCGAATTGGAATAGGGCGTTTCCAGGATCGGGCGCAGCGCCAGGCCCTGGTCGTTCAGCGCGGTTTCCAGGCGCCGCCGGCTGGCGTCTTCGGGGTTCAGCGCGATGAAGGGGTGGTCGATCAGGTCTTGCAGCGCGATGCGCGGCTTGGCCGCCAGCGGGTGGCGGTTGTGCATCGCGATGACGCCCGGAATGCGCACGAATTCCGAGTGTTCCAGCCCGGCTACCGACAGCTCGTCGGCCATCAGGCCGAAATCCAGCTGGCCGGCGGCCACCTGTTGCAGCACCTCGCGCGAGCTCATGATCTGGAACGACATCTGGATGCGGCGGTCCTGCAGGCCGAAGGCGGCGATGGCGCGCGGCATGAAACCGGTGCCCAGCGCCGGCAGCGAGCCCACGGCCAGGCGGCCCACACCAAACGATTTCAGGCTGCGGATGCGGTGTTCGATGAGTTCGAAGCCGGCAAAGCAGCGATCCACTTCCTCCATCAGCGCCTCGGCCTCTTGCGTGGCCACCAGGCGCCCGCGCACGCGTTCGAACAGGCGCAGTTCCGACGAGGTTTCCAGCTTGCGGATGGCCTGGCTGACGGCCGGCTGGGAAATGCCCAGCAGGGTGGCCGCCTTGCTGGTCGTGCCGGCCTGCATCACGGCCCGGAAGACCTGGATTTCGCGCATGTCCATCTATAAGTCCCGCTTATCGACTGAGTATTTTCAATTGTTGAGGCAATGGGGCGAAAGGCAGACACTGGCGCTGTTCCCGATCACCTTCTAAGCCCAGCGAATAGAGTAGATGAAAGCTATCAACCAGACTAATAGAGATTTTGCCAGCCTGTCGCCGTCGGTGCAGCGCGCCTCGACCGTGGTGTTCGGGTCGCTGGAAGCCTTCGTCAACCGCAAGCACCGCCAGCCCGACGGCTTCAGCTACGGCGTCACCGGCACGCCCACGGCGCGGCTGCTGGAAGACCGCATCGCCGAACTGGAAGGCGGGCGCCACTGCGTCATCACGCCGTCGGGCGCCGCGGCGCTGATGACGGTGGTGATGGGCTTCGTGCGCGGCGGCGACCACCTGCTGATGTCGGCGGCCTGCTACGGCGCGTTGAAGACGTTCGGCGAGAAATGGCTGGCCCACATGGGCGTGGATGTCGAGCTATACAACCCCTCCATCGGCGCCGACATCGAGGCGTTGATTCGCCCGACCACGCGGCTGATCTGCATCGAGGCGCCGGGCACCGTCACCATGGAAATGGCCGACGTGCCGGCCATTGCCGCCGCCGCGCGCCGCCATGGCGTGCTGACGATGATGGACAACACCTGGGCCAGCCCCCTGGGGTTCAAGCCGCTGGCGCACGGCGTGGATTTCAGCGTCGAGGCGGCCACGAAATTCTTCAGCGGCCATTCCGACGTGCTGATGGGCGCCATCAGCATGAACGACGCCGGCCACTACGCCGTGCTGCGCGAAACCCAGAGCATCCTGGGCCAGCAGGTCAGCCCCGACGATTGCTTCCTGGTGCTGCGCGGCCTGGAAACCCTGGGCCTGCGGGTGCGGGCGCAAAGCGACGCGACGCTGCAGGTGGCCGAGTGGCTGGCGGCGCAGCCGCAGGTGCAACGCCTGCTGTATCCGCCGCTGCCTGGCGACCCCGGCCATGCGCTGTGGCGCCGCGATTTCTCGACCAACGGCTGCCTGTTTTCGATGGTGCTGGCCCCGGCGCCCGAATCCGCCTTCAACGGCTTTTTCGATTCGCTGCGGCATTTCGTCATCGGCGCAAGCTGGGGCGGCGTGCACAGCCTGGCCGCGTATTACCCGGCGGGGTTGCAGGCGGGGCGGGCCTTTCCGGCGACGGACCGGCCCATCGTGCGCCTGTCCATCGGCCTGGAAGACGTGGACGTGCTCAAGGATGACCTGCGCGCCGGACTGGCGGCGTATCAGGCGCTGCGTTGAGGGCCGGGCCACGCGGCGCGGCGGCCAGACGCTGGCGTGCCGGCGCCCGGCAGCGCGATGCCCATCCAACGGTTTGAACGCCCGCTACCGGCACACCCTGCCGGCGACGGACTCGAAGCGCCAGAAGGCGCTCTATATATAGCAAGGGGAATTGCCATGTTGTCTCGTTTCACTTCGCGTTTCGGCGGCCGGGTCCTGGTCGCCGCGGCGGTCTCCACGACGGCCGTCCTGGCGCCGTCGGCCGCATTCGCCCAGTCCGCCGCGCCTGCCGCGGCGCCCGAGGCCCCCGCGGCGGGCGCATCGCCCGTGGCGGGGGCCGTCACCCAGACCAACAGCCCCACCGTGGACCAGATCCGCGCCCGCGGCTACGTCATCTGCGGGTCGGGCCACGGCACCACCGGTTTTTCGGCGCCGGACAAGGACGGCAACTGGAAGGGGCTGGACGTGGACACCTGCCGCGCCATCGCCATTGCGGTGCTGGGCGATGCGTCCAAGGCGCGCTTCGTGCCGCTGACGGGCCAGCAACGCCTGACCGCCTTGCAGACCGGCCAGATCGACGTGCTGCCGCGCACCACGTCCTGGACGCTGCGGCGCGATGCCAACGGCATCAACTTCACCTACCCGAACTACTACGAGTTCGACGCCTTCATGGTGCGCAAGGACCTGGGCATCACGCAGACCAAGGACATGGTGGGCGCCACCATCTGCGTGCAGACCGGGTCCACCAATGAAGTGACGGTGGCGGACCTGTCGCGCAAGTTCAAGCTGGGCCTGAAAACCGTGCTGTTCGACAACGTGGCGGCCTCGCGCCAGGCCTTCTTTTCGGGACGCTGCGATGGCCTGATCACCGACGCGTCGGCCTTGGCCGCCGTGCGTGCCACCCAGGCGCAGAACCCGGACGATTACGTGATCTTCCCGGCCAGCGGCCACAGCGAGGCCCTGACGCCGTCGGTGCGCCACGGCGACGACCGCTGGTTCGACATCGTGAAATGGGTGATCCAGGTGCCGATCGCGGCCGAAGACATGGGTATCACCCAGGCCAACGTAGACGAGATGCTCAAATCCACCGACCCGCGCATCGCCCGCTTCCTGGGCGTGGAACCCGGCAACGGCAAGGCGCTGGGGCTGGACGAGCGCTGGGCCTACAACATCGTCAAGCAGCTGGGCAATTACGGCGAGATCTTCGAGCGCAACGTCGGCAAGAACAGCCCCATGAAGCTCGAACGCGGCATGAACCGCCTGTATCGCGACGGCGGCCTGATGTACCCCTACGTCTTCAACTGATTGGCGGCGCGATTCACGACGACGCGCATTGCGTAGAGGCACATCATGTTCAAGCGAATTTGGTTCGACGGCCGCGCCCGGGCCGTCCTGATGCAGGCGCTGATCGCCTGCGGCTTTCTCGGGGCCGTGGGGTGGCTGGCCTGGAACGCGCACGCCAACCTGACCCAGCGCGGCATCGCCATGGGCTTCGGCTACCTCGGCGAGGCGGCGCGCTTTCCCATGGCGGAAAGCCTGCTGGCCTACCAGCCCACCGATAGCTATGGCCGCGCCTTCGTGGTGGGGCTGGTCAACACGCTGTATATCTCGGCGCTGGTGATCGTGGCCTCGACCGTGCTGGGCTTTGGGCTGGCGCTGGCCCGCCGCAGCCGCCATCCGCTGGTCCACGGCATCGCCACGGTGTATCTGGAAGCCGTGCGCAACACGCCCCTGGTGGTGCAGCTGCTGTTCTGGTACAGCCTGGTGACGCTCAACCTGCCGCCGGTACGGCAGGCGCTGCAACCGCTGCCGGGCGTCTTCCTGTCGGTGCGCGGGCTGTTCTTTCCCAGCGTGTCGGTGCAGGGCAATAGCCAGGCCTTGATCGGCGGGCTGCTCGTGGCGGCGCTGCTGCTGTGGGGGGCATGGCGCCTGGCTCGCCGCGGCACGGCCCGGGCGGTGCCGTGGCGGTCGCTGGGCCTGGTCGCGGCGCTGGCCGTGGCGGCCGGGGCGGCGGGGTGGGGCGGCGCTACCTTGCAGGTCGACAGCCCCACGCTGCGCGGCCTGAACTTCATCGGCGGCACGGCCTTCACGCCGGAATTCACCGCCTTGCTGGTGGGCCTG
>PJUB01000125.1_pt1 | contig 56154 bp, 45 predicted proteins | sample 1512141 | NCBI WGS metagenome assembly PJUB01 (sample SAMN08177677, study PRJNA422409) | Soil metagenome, whole genome shotgun sequencing project. | isolation source: Soil enriched on filter paper: alkali lignin treatment | place: USA: Madison | collected 2015-01-15 | reverse complement strand
CAGATCAACTACCAGCATCATGTCGACGAATCCCGCCACGTGTCCTTTGGCCGGGAAATGGTGCCCCGCCTGTACCGGCTGGCGCTGGAACGCGCGGACGACCCGGACGCGACCCGGGCAGAAGTGGCGCGCACGGTGACGAACATGTTCCGGTATTTCATCAGCCTGATGTACAACCCGGCTGTGTATGCCGATGCCCAGGTCTACGAGCCGCTGGGATTTCGCAACGGCAACGCCATGCGCAACGCGCTGCGGTCGCACCCGGCGCGCAAGGCCGTCCACGAGCAATGGTTCAAGCGCAGCGCCGCCTACTTCACCAAACAGGGGCTGGTGACGGACTTGAACCTGGCCGCGCTGTAGCGCAGGGGCACATCATGGCGCAGATTGTCAGCAGTTCCCGGGTGGCAGCGCTGTTGGGCGCGCGCTTGCCCGTTCTGCAGGCCGGCATGGGCGGCGTGGCACAGCCGGAACTGGCGGCCGCCGTGTGCGAGGCCGGCGCGTTCGGCATGATAGGCCTGTACCGCCACACGCGTGACGAGATCGGCCAGTTGCTCGCGCAGACCGCCGCGTTGACCCGGGCGCGCTTCGGCGTGAACCTGGTCCCGTTCGTGCTGGATGCGGACGCATTGCTGGATCGGTTGGCCTATGTGGCGGACCGGCCGGAACGGCCGATCGTGACCTTCTTCGGTCTACCTGACCCCGCCGTGTTGCGGGCCTTGCCGACGGGGATGGACTACGGCGTGCAAGGGGGCACCTGGGATGAGCTGGACGCGGCGTTCGATGCCGGTGCGCGCTTCGGGGTGTTGCAGACGACGGAGGCGGGCGGCCATCACCTGGGCAAGATCACGCGCGCGCAAGCGCTGGATCAGGCCGCCCGCCTTGGCGAGGACACGCGCATGGTGTTTCTGAGCGGCGGCATCAGCAATGCGGCCGAGTTGCGCCAGGTATTGGATGCCGGGTTTTCCGGCGCGTTGTGCGGCACGGTCTTCGCGGCCACCCGGGAATCCGCCGCGCACGACCGCTACAAGCAGGCGATCGTGGCAGCCGAGCCCGGCGACACCGTGGTCACCGACCGGTTCAGCGTGGGATGGCATACCCATCGCCACCGGGTGATCCGCAACGCCAGCTGCGGGGGATCGCTGCCGGCGGGCGTGATCGGCTTTGCGCACTATTTTGGAAAACGCTATCCCATCCTGCGTTACAGCGTGGCGGTGCCCACCGCCCACACCGAGGGGTTGATCGAGGACATGGCGTTGTATTGCGGAACGTCCTGCAAGGACACGCATTCCATCCGAACCGTGCGGCAGGTGCTGGCCGACTTGACGGCGTAAGGCGTCGTCCTGTCCGCATTCTCAAGTGCATTCAGGGACTTCCAGGAGATTGCATCGTGATCATCGAAAAACAATGGCATCAGGTAAAGAACGTGCTGCAGGCAAAGCTGGACGACATCTTCTCGATCGCGCCCGACGCCACCGCGGAGTTCGACAGCTTGCTGGCCCATGAAGAGATCAATGCGCTGGGCTATGTACGCAATTTTCCCCATCTGACCTGCGTCATGTGCTCCATCGAAGAAGGCGAGTTGCTGGGATTTGCGCGCGGCCAGCGCAAGCTGGACCGGGATTTCAAGGCGCTCACCGCCGATGTGGCCCTGCTGCCGGCGACCTGCTACAAGGTCTACCTGGGGCTGCAAGGGCAGCGCCTGGACGGCGCGCGGGTGGAATCCTGCATTGCGCGCTGCTTCCGGCACGAAGACAAGGCGTTGGACCGTTACCGCGCCTTCAACTTCACCATGAAGGAATACGTGTACCTGGGCACCGCCGAGGGCGCGCAGGCGCATCTGGAAGCGGGGTACGACCGCCTGTTCTCCTTCTTTGCGCAACTGGGAATCCGCGCGGGTTGCGAAGAAGCCAATGATCCCTTCTTTGATTCAGGCAGCGCCGTGGCGCGCCTGTCTGCGTTGACGCCCACCAAGCGTGAGCTGGTATTCGACGGCCATGCCGTGTCGTCGCTGAACTATCACCGCAACTACTTCGGTGAAAAATTCAATATCCGCCTGGACGACAGTTTCGTGCATACCAGTTGCGTCGCGTTTGGATTGGAGCGCTGGATATCCATGTTCAAGGATCGTTTCGGCAATGCGGCCGATACGCTCGCCGCGCTGGAACGCGCCTAGATGGGCGGCCCGATGCTGCAGGCGCAGGCGTTGTTCCAGACAGGCCAGCAGTTCGAGAAGACCTGCGTGGTGGATGCCGCCGCGGGCGCGCTGAACTATGGCGGGGATCTTGACGTGCTGGCCACCCCCGTCATTGTCTATTGGATCGAGTCGTATGCGACGGAGTGCATCCGGTTGGCGGGCGGCGGGCGCTGGGGGTCGGTGGGGCATGCGGTCAGCGTGCGGCACCTGGCGCCGGCGCATCGGGGCAGCGCGGTGCACCTGACGATCACGGTCGAGGCCATGTTCGGCAATTCCCTGCGGTTCAGTGCCCGCGCCGTGGCAGGCGAGGCCGACACCCTGATCGCGACGGGCACGCATGACCGCACCCTCGTCGAACTTTGACGTCACGGTCGTGCTGGGCGCCCAGGGCCCCGCACGTGCCGGGCAGGCCGCGCGCACGAAGCTGGGCAAGCCCTACCTTTCCGGTCTTGCCGGCTTCGGCGTGAGCGACAGTTGCGGTGTGCAGGCGCGGCTATACGCCAACCGCAAGTATGTGGGCATCGATATCGAGCATCTGGACCGGCCCGACCTGGCGGCCCGCCAACAGCGCCTGTCGGCCTGGCTGGCGCGACGGGACCAGGTCGCCGTGGATTTCCTGCCCGGCTGGGTCGCCCGCGAGGCTTGCGCGAAAAGCGTGGGACTGGGGTTGCTGCATGCGTTGCCACGCTTGTCCATCACCTGGACGCGGCCGCTCGGCCCAGGCGGGAAGGAAGAAATCGGCCTGGTCTTCAGCCGCTGGCGATTCGTCGCGCGGTGCGAGCGGGTCGGCAGGGTGCTGCTGTGCGTGTGCTATCGGCAGGAATATGGCAAGCCCCGCATGGCGGTGCTGCAGCCTTGACCAGGACGCGGGGCCGGTCAGTAATCCCAGATGACCGGAACCCAGCGAAACGCGTCGCCATGGACGGCGACCCGTCCGACGGACGGGAACGGCAGATGAGCCGCCACCAGCAGCCCGCCGTTGCTGGCGAGCTCCTGGAAGAGGCCAATGCGGACGCGGGCCGATTCTTCGGGATCATGCTCGAAGCCGTTGTGCCAGTCGGGGTGGTCAAAAGCCACCGGGAACATGGCGTCGCCGGCAAAGGTCAGGCGGTCGCCGCCTGACACCAGGTCGACGACGCTGTGCCCCGGGGTATGGCCCCCTGTCAGGCGGACGCTCACCCCCGGCGCGACTTCGTGCGTGTCCTCGAAAAGGCACAGTCGATCGCGGTATTCGTTGTAGAACGCGGTGGCGGTGGCACGGAGCACGTCGGGCACCGGCCTGGGCATGACGGTATGGGTGAAATCGGGCGATGTCCAGAACGCGACTTCGGTGGCGGACACATGGATGCGCACGTCCGGGCGCAGACGTTCTTTCACGCCGGCAACCAGCAACCCGCCCACGTGGTCCATGTGCATATGGGTGATGATCACGTCCGTTACGGATTCCAGGGCGATGCCTGCGGACGCCAGCCGTTGAGGAAATTGGCCGGCACGCGGAAAGCCCGGGAACTGCCCGCCCAACCCGGCATCGATCAGGATCGTCTGGTCGCCACGACGGGCCACCATCACATTCAGCGGCCAGTCGAATGCGTCCGGCGGCATGCACATGTGGCGCAGCCAATCCGCCAGGTCGGCCGGGTCGGCGTTGGTGGCCATCGTCGACGTGGGCAAGGGCAGCACGCCATCGCTGATCACCAGCGCGTCGATGTCTCCTATCTGCACGGCGTAACGGGACGGAACCAGATCGATGGGCTCGCGGTGGTCGCAAGGCAAGGTATGGTCTGGGGAAAGCATGGCGTATGCTCCTGAACAGGGGGTGAGGATTGCCTGGCACGGCTGCTGCCGCTGCGGCCTGGAAAGTGAAGGCATCGTAGGTCTGCCGCCCGGCATGCGGTAGATCCGCGGCGGGAAGCACGCTGTTGTGCTGCGCGCACCAATATCCTTGTCGCTGCCCGGTGGCTACGGCAAAATGCCTTTCTTCCCGTGTTGCCTTGCCTGGCGTTGCTCCTTTCCATGACTGACTCCTTGCTCCTTTTCGAGCGTCACCGTCCGCGCCTGTACGCGATCGCCTACCGCATGCTGGGGACGGTGGCCGAGGCGGAAGACGTGGTGCAGGAAGCATGGTTGCGTTGGAATGGCGCGGATCGCTCGGCGGTGCAGAACGCGGAAGCCTGGCTGGTCACCGCCACGACCCGCTTGTCGATCGACCGCCTGCGCGCGGCCAAGGCCGAACGGGAACATTACGCGGGGGTCTGGCTGCCCGAGCCGATGCTGATGGCCGCGCCCGCCACGCCCGAACAGATCCATGAACAAGCCGACGACGTGTCGGTGGCTTTTCTGTACCTGCTGGAGCGCCTGTCGCCGGACGCCCGCGCGGCCTTCCTGATGCGAGAGGTCTTCGATGCCGACTATGAAGACATCGCGCTGACGCTGGACAAGACCCAGCCAGCCGTGCGCCAGCTCGTGCGGCGGGCCAAGCAGCAATTGAGCCAGGGCGCGCCTCGCCAGGCCGTGCCGCGTGCGACGTTGCAACGCCTGCTGCACGCTTTTGCCGATGCGATGCAGCGCAGCGATTTTCACGGCTTGCATGCGCTCTTGAGCGACGACGCCGAGCTCATCGGCGACGGGGGCGGCAAGGTATCCAGCTTTGCCAGCCTGGTGGGCGGAAAACGCCTGGCGCAGCTGTTCTACGCCGGCAAGCGCCGGTACCGCGATGCCCTGCGCGTTGACGTGGTCCAGGTGAACGGGCAATGGACCTTGCTGCGCTTCATCGATGGCGAACTTGAATCGGTGCACGCCTGCGAAACCGATGGCGAGCGCCTGACGCGCATCCTGGTGCAACGCAATCCGGACAAGCTGGCACGCATCTCGGCCGCGCTGGCGCAGGGTTGAGACCGGGATCGGGCGAGGGCGTTGGTGCCTGCGCGGCAACACGGTGATCCCCCGCGAGGGCCTACCGCGGTGCGATGGGCGCTCCTACGATGGGGCTTCCCCAACGTTGCCAAGGATCGGCCATGTCAAAGCTCACGAAATTCGCACTGCCCCTTCTCGCCGCTGCGCTGTTCAGCCCGTTTGCCCATGCCGCGTCCGGGGCGGCCCCGGCCGACGCCATCGTCACGGAGCTGATGCACAGGAACCTGCCGGACATCCCGGGCAAGGACGCGCAGATGATCGTCGTCGACTACCCGCCCGGCGCGGCCGATCCCATCCACCGCCACGATGCCCATAGTTTCGTCTACGTACTCGAAGGCAGCATCGTCATGCAGGTCAAGGGGGGCAAGGAAGTGACGCTGACCCCCGGGCAGACCTTCTACGAAGGCCCCCAGGATATCCACACCGTGGGCCGCAATGCCAGCCAGACACAGCCCGCCAGGTTCCTGGTGGTCCTGGTCAAGAAGCAGGGCGCGCCGGTCCTGACGCCTGTTCATTAAGGGACGAATAAGGCGAGTCCCGGCTTCCGACGCTGCAAGCCCGTCCGTGTGGCGGGGGCTTTCCTCCCGGAGGCATTCTTTTTTTTGCGTGCATTGTCACAGAATGGCCCGGCGCGCCGTCTTATGGGTAGGATCAACCTACTTGCGACGCCGCCCCATGCCGCCCTCTTTTTCCGCTTCGCCGGCCATTGCCTGCGCCAACGGCCCGGATTCCCTGGCCGACAGTTTCGCGACCAGCTATGCCGGCGTCATGGCGTTCATCGCCGTTGCCGTGGAAGGCAATTTCGCCAAGGCCGGTGACCGGCTGGGCATCGGCCGATCGGCCGTCAGCCGCAGTGTGCAAAAGCTGGAAGACCAGCTGGGCGTGCGGCTGTTCGTTCGCACCACGCGCAGCACCTCGCTGACTGCCGAGGGCCAGCGCTTCTATGAGGCGTGCCATCCCGGCGTGGATGGAATCATTCGTGCCCTGGACGACATGCGCGACCTGCGCGAGGGCCCGCCTTCGGGGCAATTGCGCGTGTGTTCCACGGTGGGCTTCGGCCGCAAGGTCGTGGCGCCGCTGCTGCACGGATTCCGCCAGGCCTACCCGAACATCGCGGTCGAACTGTTGCTGGATGACGGGCCGACCGACTTCGCCGCGGACCGCGTCGACGTGTCGTTGCGCAATGGCCGGATGGAAGACAGCCGCGTGATCGCCAAGAAGGTGATTCCCATGCAGATGATGTTATGTGCGTCGCCCGCGTACGTGGCCAGGCACGGCCTGCCGGACAGCGTCGACGCCATCTCCGGCCATCAGTGCGTGAACTTCCTGTTCGCGTCGGGGCGAGTCTACGAATGGGAATTCAAGGTGGGCGGCCAGTTGCGCAAGGTGGCGCCGTCCGCCATGCTCACTTTCAACGACGCCGACCTGGTGCTGCAGGCGGTGCTCGATGGCCACGGCATTGCGCAGATGGCGGGCTACCAAATCTGCGATCACCTGCGTGCGGGCCGCCTGGTCGCCTGCCTGCCGCAATACGCGCCGGACGACCGAGGGCATTACCTGTGCTTCCTGAGCCGCGCGCATTTGCCGGCGCGCATGCGCGTCTTCATCGACTACATGACCGAGGGCATCCGAGCCCAGGACCTGCAGATATTGGACGGCCTGCCGACCGCGCCATCAGCGCACACCGCGCAGCGCGGTGCTACTTTCTTGCGCCGGACCGGCTGAACCAGGTTTCGAAGTCGATCTTCCCCAGCCACGCACCGGCGCCTGGCACCAGCGTGTCATCGTCGAGCAAGGCGCCAAAGTACCGCGCTTGCGGGTCTGCCCGCACGCTGCGCACGTCGCCGGTTTTATGCAGGTAGCGCTGCGCCAGCTCGGCCAGGCGTACCCGTTCGGGACCGGCGATTTCCACCGTGCCGTTCACCGGCGCGGCCAACGTGGCGTCAGCCATGGCCAGGGCCACCTCGTCGGACGCGATCGGCTGCACGAAGGCGGGCGACAGGCGTACTTCGCCGCCCTCGGCCCCCGACTGCACAATGCCTCCCAGGAACTCGAAGAACTGCGTGCTGTGCACGATGGTGTAGGGGACGCCAGCGGCCACGATCAATTGCTCCTGGGCGATCTTGCCGCGGAAGTATCCGCTTTCGGCCAGGCGATGCGTGCCCACCACGGACAGCGCCACGTGGTGGCGCACGCCGGCGCGGGCTTCTGCCGCCAACAGGTTGCGTCCCGACACCTGGAAGAATTCGAGCACGGCCCTGTCTTCGAACGACGGCGAATTGGCCACATCGACCACCGTATCCACGCCCGCGAGCGCCTCATCCAGGCCTGCGCCGGTGATCGTATTGACGCCCGTGGCCGGGGATGCAGCCATGGCTTGGTGGCCGCGCTCGGTGAGCCGCTTGACGAGTTTGGAGCCGATCAGGCCCGTCCCGCCGATTACCAGGATTTTCATGATGCGTCCTCAGTTGAACTTGGCCTTGTCCAGGCCATATGCCTTGTCGGCCGAACCGGGGACGGTCCGGAACCCCACGTTCAGGCGATTCCAGCCGTTGATCGCCATGACGGCAAAGCTGAGGTCCGATATTTCCTTTTCGGACAATTGGGTTCGAACGCGTTCATAGATGTCGTCGGGCACGCCCTGCGCGCCCAGGGTGGTGAGGGCCTCGGTCCACGCCAGGCAGGCGCGTTCGCGCGGCGAGAATTCGGTGGATTCGCGCCAGATCGCGACGTGGTGCAGACGCAGTTCGCGTTCACCGTGGATCTTGGCCTGCTTCACATGCATGTCCAGGCAGAAGCCGCAGCCATTGATCTGCGAGGCGCGGATCTCGATCAGGTCCAGGATGGATTGCTCGATCGTGCCGGACTTCAAAAGCATGCCGAACTCGACGAATTTCTTGAAGAGCTCGGGTGACAGCGCGAAAGCGTTCAGGCGTTGACTCATGATGATTCCCTCGATGGATTGGCGTGTTTCGGCCATGCCGGACCTGGCCTGGCGCGTGTGTGGATGACGCCCAGATCGTAGGTCCGCAGGGAAATCAGCAGTAGGCCCGGCCGAGGGATCATGGTGTTGCCGCGATGGCAACAATCGGCGGCAGGCCAGGGGGGGCGAACGGGCCATGTCTGCCCGAGCATGGCGGCGCGCTGTCTAGGGGATGCCGCGTGAATCCAGGGCGACGCGCAACGACCTGATGATCTCGCCTGTGAGATGGCGTTTGCGGCCTTGTTCCACGATGCTGATGCTGCGCAATTCCTGGGGGCCGGGCAGCGACAGCACTTTCAAGGCCGGGTCTTCATTCCAATAGACGTTTTGCAGAAGGGGGACGAGGCTGACTCCCACTTGCTGGCGCACCAGCGCCGCGATGCCAAGAATGGAATTGAGCTCCAGGATTTCCTGCGGCTTGACCCTCAGGCGGCGCAATACTCTGTCGGCTTTGGAGCCGGTGGCCGTATTGCGGTCATAGCGAATATAGGGCTGGGTGGCCAGCAGCGCTGGGATGTCCGGCGTCCTGGCATAGGCCTCGGCGCTGGTCAGCAAGACCAGGGGTTCGTCATACAGCCGGGAGCAGCTCAGGCCTTTGAAGTCCTGGCGGGGCGACTTCACCACCACGGCGGCGTCCAGCTCGCCGGCCAGCAGCAGTGGCGCCAACTCATCGGAGCGCGCACTGGTCAGTGTGACGGACACCTTGGGATGAACGGCCTTGAGCTGCACCAGGCAATTGGCCAGCAGGCCCATCGCCGAAATGATGCCGCCGACGGTGATTTCGCCTTCCATGCGCACGTCATGATCGGGGTCTTCCAGCATCGCGTCGTAATCGGCCACCAGGCGCCTGGCGCGCGGAAGCAAAAGCAGCCCTTCGCGGCTCAAGCTCGTCTGCCTGTGATTGCGCGCAAACAGCGCGCGGCGCATTTCGTCTTCAAGCGCGCGCATTTGCTGGCCCACGGCGGCGCTGGTCAATGCCACCCGGTCGGCAGCAGCGGCAAAGCTGCCTTCCTCAGCGACAGCGATAAATGTTCTGAGAAATCGGATGCTGCTCATGTCGAGTCGGTTTTGGGTAAAGAAACACTTTACTCTAATTAAAATTAAATTAGATTTTCTTTGTTCAGGTGCTGACGGATACTGCGGGTCTTTCTCATTGAGTGGTTTAGACCATGAGCACTGCTATTCCGGATTCCCAGGCCGAACTGCTGGCGCGGCAGGCCGCGCGACGTCTCTACGATCAAGGGCCGACGACGGTCTATTCCCATGCGGGCGACACGCGCTTCGCCTATTGCCTTTATGTTCCGGAGTCCATCGAAGATGCAACGCGTCCGGTGGACCTGGTGGTCGTGGTGCATGGTTCCAACCGTGCGATGGAGACCTATCGGAACAGCTTTGCCGAGTTTGGCCGCTGGAACGACTGCATCATCCTCGCACCGCTGTTTCCCGTGGGCGTGCTGGGCGATGGCAATGGCGACGGCTACAAGCAAATTCTCGAGGGCGATATCCGCTACGACCAGATCCTGCTGGATATGGTCGCCGAGGTCGGCAGGAAGTACGGCCGCAACTTCGACACCTTCGCGCTCTTTGGCTATTCGGGTGGGGGCCAGTTCACCAATCGCTTCTGCTATCTGCATCCCGATCGGCTGTGGGCCGCGTCGATCGGCGCACCGGGTTCGGTCACGCTGTTGGACACCGAGCGCAAGTGGTGGGTGGGTGTCGCCGATATGGAGACACGTTTTGGCAAGGCGCTGAACCTGGACGCCCTGCGTCAGGTGCCTATCCATATGGTGGTGGGCGCAGCCGACCTCGAAACCTGGGAGATCACCCATCGCCCTGGCGGCAAGCACTACATGGAAGGCGCCAATGACGCGGGCCGCACCCGACCCGAGCGGCTGGAACGTCTGCGCGCCAGCTTTGAAGCCGCCGGGGTGAATGCCACGCTGGACCACATCCCCAACGTGCCCCACATGGGCATCAAGGTCATGCCAGCCGCGCAGAAGTTCTTTGCGGCGGTGTTGCGCCAACGGCGGGCGCGCCCGGTGCAGCAATAAGCACAGGCGGCATGGCCTGGATACGGCCATGGCGCCCATCCCATTGAAGGAGGAGTACTTCATGCGCAACACTGTAAAGATCGCCTTGGGCTACGCCGCGTTGGCCTTGGGCCTGGCGATGGCCGGGGCTCACGCTGCCGAGCCATCACGCATCCAGGTCGGCATCAGCGGAGATATCCGCAGCACCGACCCCGGCGTCAACCGGGACGAGAACACCGACGCCGTCGTCATGCATATGGTGGAGGGCCTGGTGGCCTACCGCGAGGACGCCACCGAGGGCCCCATGCTGGCCGAATCGATCAGCGTTTCCGCCGATGGGCGCAGCTACCGCTTCACGTTGCGCAAGGGCGTGCGCTTTCATAATGGTGCGCCGCTGACAGCCGCCGAGGTCCTGTGGACCTGGCGCCGCTACCTGGATCCGAAGACCCAATGGCGCTGCCTGGCCGACTTCGATGGCCGTGGCCTGTTGAAGGTGCAAGACATCAGCAGCCCGGATCCGATGACCGTGGTCTTCACGCTGGAACAGCCCAACGCCCTGTTTCTGGCGACCATGGCCAGGACCGATTGCGGTGGGACCGGCATTCTGCATCCGGACTCGCTGACGCCAGAGGGGGCCTGGCGCGCCCCGGTCGGCACCGGCCCCTTCAAGGCGGGGCAGTGGCAACGCGGGCAATACATCGAACTGCAACGCTTTGCCGACTACGCCGCGCGTGCCGAGGCCAAGCCGGATGGCTATACCGGCAACAAGCAGGCGCTGGTGGATCAAGTGCGCTTTGTCGTGATCCCCGACAACGCGACGGCCAAGGCGGCGCTGATGGCGCGTGGCATCGATCTGCTGCCCGACGTCACGGCGACTGACGCGGCCGAATTGAAACTGGCCAAGGGCTTGACGATCCAGGTCAGCCCCGCCATGTCCATCAACGGCTTGCTGTTCCAGACCCATGACCCTTTGCTGAAGGATGTGCGCATTCGCCGCGCCATTGCGCTGTCGCTCGACTACGGGCAGATGGTGGCCACGCTGTCCAGCGGTCTGTCGCAGGTCAACAACTCGCCCGTGCCCAGCAGCAGCACCTACTATGACGCCGCCACGGCCAAAGGCCATGGCACCGATCTGGCCGAGGCGCGCGCCTTGCTCAGTGCCGCCGGCTATCGCGGCCAGCCGATCAGGATGATCGTGAACAAGCGCTATCCGCAGATGTTCGATATGGGCATTCTGAGTCAGGCCATGCTGGCGGCCGTGGGCATCAACATCCAGATGGAAACGCTTGAATGGGGCACGCAGCTCGAACGCTACCAGAGCGGCAACTATCAAATGATGTCGTTCTCTTATTCGCCGCGCTTCGATCCGGCGTTGAGTTTCGAGCAACTGCTGGGCGACAAGTCCAAGGAAGCCCGCAAGGTCTGGGACAACGCTGACGCCATCGGCATTCTGCACCAAGCCATGCGTGAGGCCGAGCCGGCTAAGCGCCAGGCGCTGTTTGATCAGTTGCATGGCATGCTGATCCAGGACGTTCCCATGGTCATCATCTACAACGGCACCGCCATCGGCGCCTTCCGTGATGGCATTCAAGGCTATCGAACCTGGCCGATTTCCAAGCCGCGCCTGTGGGGTGTGTCCTTGGCGGCGACCGCGAAATAGGCCGGCCATGTTGCGATTCTTCGTTCAGCGCCTGGGCATGGCGCTGCCCACACTGCTGCTGATCTCCATCATGGTGTTCGGCCTGATCCGCTTTATCCCCGGGGATCCTGCCCTGCTGATGCTGGGCGACATGGCAGACGCGCACAGCCTGGCCGAGATGCGCAGGACCCTGGGTCTGGATCACTCTTTCCTGACCCAATACCTGATCTGGATCCGGGCGGTGTTGGGCGGCGATTTCGGCTTGTCCATCAGCAGCAGCCAGCCGGTGCTGGATCTGCTGGTCGAGCGCTTCAGCGTCAGCGCCGTCATCGTCCTGATCTCGGTGGGCCTGGCGGTGCTGCTGGCCGTGCCGGTCGGCCTCTACGCGGCCTGGAAGCAGAACAGCCTGATGGATCTGGGCCTGGTTGCCAGCGCCACCTTGCTGTTGTCGATTCCGGCCTTCTGGCTGGGCTTGCTGCTGCTTTACCTGTTCGGCATGAAGTTGGGCTGGCTGCCTATCGTTGGCTACGTCAGCGTCAGTGCGGATCCCTTGCGAGGGCTGAGCTATCTGGTCCTGCCCGTGGTGACGCTGACGCTGGTGGAGTTCGGCTCGATTGCCCGCATGGCGCGCGCCAGCACGATCGAGGTCTTGCGGCTGGAATACATCGCGCACGCCCGCGCCAAGGGCCTGTCGGAAACGGCGGTGTTGTGGGGCCATGCCTTGCGCAACGCCTTTGCGCCGACCTGGACGCTGGTGGGCCTGATCCTGGGCAATCTGCTGGGCGGCATCGCGGTGCTGGAAACCGTCTTCACCCTGCCGGGCATCGGCCGGCTCATGGTGGATTCGATTTTTGCTCGCGACTATCCCGTCCTGCAGGGATGTCTTTTGTTGATCACCAGCATCTATGTCGTGGTGAATCTGGTCGTCGACCTGCTGTATCCGGTCTTTGATCCCAGGGTGAAACTATGAATGGCAACGCCATCTCTTTGCCTGCCGCACCTGCGCGCCGCCGCAGCCTGCCGGCGCTCAATGCCTTGATCGGTGGCGGCCTTCTGCTGGGTCTGGTCGCGCTGGCCCTGCTGGGCCTGGTGTGGACGCCGTATGACTCGCTGAAGCTGAATCTGGGCCTTCGCCTTCAGGCGCCGAGCGCGCTGCATTGGCTGGGTACGGACGAGTTCGGCCGCGATGTCCTGAGCCGTCTCATCGTTGGCGCCTCGACCAGCCTGTGGATCAGCCTCTTGTCCGTGGGGGTGGCCCTGGTATGCGGCACCATGATAGGCATGCTGGCCGGCTACCTGCGAGGCTGGACCGACCGCATCCTGATGATGTTCAACGACGCCTTGCTGGCCTTCCCCGGCCTGTTGCTGGCGCTGGGCATCATGGCCGTCTTGGGGGCCAGCCAGTACAGCATTGTGCTGGCCCTGGGCATGGCCTATACGCCGTCGGTGGTGCGTGTGGTCCGTGGCAGCGTCTTGTCGTTGCGTGAACGCGAGTTCATCGAGGCGTCCAGAGTCATCGGCAATTCCGAGCTGTACACGATGTTCCGCCACATCGTTCCCAATTGCCTGGCGCCGGTGTGCGTGCTGGCAACCAGCATGTTCGGCTGGGCCTTGCTGTCAGAGAGCGCTTTGAGCTTTCTGGGCCTGGGCGTGCCGCCACCGGCCGCCACCTGGGGCAGCATGTTGGCTGCCAGCCGTCCGTATATCGCTTCGGCCGCATGGTTGGGCGTGTTTCCCGGTGTGCTGATCAGCGTGGCCTTGCTGGGTATCAATCTGTTTGGCGATGCCTTGCGCGATCGCCTCGATCCGCGCATGAGGAAGTGAGCATGACCGAGAAAGCGCCACTATTGTCTGTCAAGCAACTCAGGATACGTGCCGGTCTGGATGGACCGCTGGCCGTGAATGACGTGAGTTTCGAGCTTGCGCCGGGCGAGATCCTTGCCTTGGTGGGCGAGTCGGGCAGCGGCAAGACCATGGCCGCCCGCGCCGTGATCGGCCTTTTGCCCGCACCCATGCAGATGGCTGGCGGCAGCATCGGCTTCAAGGGCCAGGTCCTGGACACGCAGAACGCCCGCGCCTTGCGGCGTGTGCGCGGAGCCGAGATCGGCATGGTGTTCCAGGAGCCCATGGTGTCGCTCAATCCGGCTTTGACCATCGGCCGGCAAATGAGTGAGGCCCTCAAGCTGCATACCCGTCTGAGCGCCGCCGATATTCGACGGCGCTGCCTGACCATGCTGGAGCGCATCGGCATCAAGGACCCGGTGCGCTGCCTGACCGCCTATCCGCATGAATTCTCGGGCGGCATGCGCCAGCGCATCATGCTTGCATCGGTCATGCTGCTGCGTCCGGCCCTGTTGATCGCCGATGAACCGACGACGGCGCTGGACTGCCTGGCGCAATTGGACGTCATCGATCTGATGCTGGAGCTGACCCGCGAGCAGGGTACGGCAGTGCTCTTCATCAGCCATGATCTTTCGCTGGTGGCGCGCTACGCCAACAAGGTCGTCGTCATGCGCAATGGGCAAGCGGTCGAGCAGGGGCCGACGGCCTCCATCCTGCTCAAGCCGCAAGCCGAGTACACCCGCCAGTTGCTGGAGGCGCTGCCGCGCCGTGGCGTACTGCCCCCTTTGCCCGAGGCCGGCGCACCGCTGGTCGAGGTCAAAGGCGTGTGCATCGAGTACCCGGGGCAGCGCAGCTTCTGGCGGCGCAGCGCCGCCTGTCGCGTCGTGCACAGCGTCGACCTCAGCATCGCGCCGGGTGAAACGTTGGCCCTGGTGGGCGGCAGCGGCTCGGGAAAGACCTCGCTGGGGCGCGCCGTGGCGGGTTTGGTCAAGCCCAGCGCTGGCAGCATCGAGTTTGCAGGCGTGGATCTGCTCAGGTCGATCCATCGCAGCACCCGCCTGCAATGCCAGATGATCTTCCAGGACCCCTATTCTTCTCTGGATCCCCGCATGCGGGTCGGGCAGATTCTGGAAGAGCCCTTGCGCCATAGCGATGACCTGAACGAATCGCAGCGTCGCGTGCGAGTGGCGGAAACGCTGACTGATGTCGGCTTGAACCCGTCGTTCCGCGACCGTTTCCCGCATCAGCTGTCTGGCGGCCAGCGTCAGCGTGTGGCCATCGGCCGCGCCCTGGTGCGACGGCCGAAGATGGTCATTGCCGATGAGCCGATCTCGGCGCTGGATATGACCATCCAGAAGCAGATTCTGGATCTGTTCGAACGCTTGCAGAAGCAATACGGGTTTGCCTGCCTGTTCATCTCGCATGATCTGGCGGCAGTCGAACGGATCGCGCATCGCGTCGCGGTGATGAGCCAGGGAGAAATCGTGGAAGTCGCCAGCCGCGATGCCTTGTTCGACAAGCCGCAACACCCCTACACACGCAAATTGCTGGCAGCCGCCAGCCCGCTGGAGCGACTGGCGGACGGCGGCTATCGCGTCCGCCTGGCGCAGGCCTGAGCCGGCTTGCGTTTCAACCATTCAAGGAGATTCCATGACCGACGCCAGTTCCGTTTCCGATGCATTCTGGGCGCCTTTCACTCCCATGCGGCAGTTTCAACAGCAGCCCGTGATGTTCGATAGCGCCGAGGGCATGTACTACCGCACGCCCGACGGCCGCGACATTCTGGATGCCATGGCCGGCCTGTGGTGCGTCAACGCCGGTCACGGCCAGCCCAGCATTGTGCAGGCCATTCAGCAAGCTGCCGCTCGCCTGGACTTCGTGTCCTCGTTCAAGATGAGTCACCCGGCCGCCCAGGCCATGTCGGACGCCTTGATCGCCTTGGCGCCCGAAGGCATGACCAAGGTGTTCTTTACCAACTCTGGTTCCGAAGCCGTCGACACGGCCTTGAAGATTGCACGCGCCTACCATCAGGCACGCGGAGACTGCCGCCGCACCAAGCTGATCGGCCGGGCCAAGGGCTATCACGGCATGGGTTTTGGCGGCCTTTCCGTCTCGGGGATTGGCCGCCAGAAGCGCGACTTCGGCCCGCTGCTGGGCGAAGTCAGCCATTTGCCGCTGCCGTATGACGCCAGCATGCGCTTTAGCGCGGGGCAACCCGAGCAAGGCGCCAGCTATGCGGAGGCCCTTGCACAATTGCTCGATATCCAGGACCCGAGCACGGTCGCCGCCGTCATTGTCGAGCCGGTAACCGGGTCGGGCGGCGTCTATCCGCCACCGGTCGGTTATCTGCAGCGCTTGCGCGAACTGTGCACGCAGCACGGCGTGCTGCTGATTTTCGACGAAGTGATCACCGGCTTCGGCCGGATTGGCGGCAACTTCGCCTCGCAGGTGTTTGGCGTGACCCCGGACTTGATGACCGTGGCCAAGGGGTTGACCAATGGCGCGGTGCCCATGGGCGGCGTCATCGTCGGGAGCGGTGTGTATGAGGCCTTCATGGCCGGCCCGCCACAAGTGGTGGAACTGATGCACGGCTACACCTATTCCGCGCATCCGCTGGCGTGCGCCGCCGGCCTGGCGACGCTTCGTTTGCATCAGGAACTGGATATCAACGCCCTGGTTCGGGCGATCAGTCCCTTCTGGCAGTCCAGTGCGCTGGCGCTCAAAGGCCTGCCCCATGTCAATGACGTGCGCAGCATAGGCTTGTTGTGCGCCGTGGACCTGGCGCCGCGGGCCGGGGCGCCAGGGGGGCGAGGCGCCGAGGTCGCCCGCTATTGCTTCGACCATGGCGTGCTGGTGCGCGCGTCCGGCGACATGATCGTGATTTCGCCGCCGCTTATCATCAGCCCTGCCCAGGTCGAGCAGATATTTGAATGTTTGCGGCGGGCGCTTTTGCTCGAATGAAACGTTGAATCAGCGCGTGGTGCAAGTGCCCGGAGTGGGCCACAACAACCTGGGGATGTTCACGTCGGTGTGCGGCATTGCCGTATTGTTTGATCGCCCCGTTCCGGCGAGCTGTCCGGTGATGGGGCGATGACGCCGGGGAGACCGGCGCGGTCCTGCTGCGGGTGTCGGCACGTGGCCTGTCAAGGCGCCAGGCGGGGAAAACCGGCGCGCGGTCGCCCTACAGGGTCGGTTGCGGAATCGGCGTGTCTTTAGGAAGCGAGCCCGAGATGCGTTTCGGGCAATCCGAAATGCCCCATTTGGTCACCACGCCCTTTTCGATCATGAATTTTTCCTGGCAGACGTGGTAGGCGGACATGGGGCCCCAGATGTCTTCGTACGAAATGATCTTTGCCCCGCTTTCAAGCGTATAGCTCTTCTTGGGCGGACCCCATTTGGAAATCAGTTGCTCTTCCGTGCTGCCGACCCAGGCCGCATTGACGTCGTTGTAGGTCTTGTTCCGCTTGCCGGTCAGCATGTTCATCTGTCCGGAAGTACATCCCGCGAGCAGCGATGGCAGGATAACCAGCAGTGCAATTTTTTTCATTTTGACTGTCACCTTGGATGTCGACTGTTGAGAGATGGGGCCTTGACGCCGTACGTCATTGAAAGCACGTTGCGGGCCCTTGTGCCATGCCCGGCGCAGGCCGGGCCGCGAATAGCCTTCGCGCGGATGGGCTTTTGGGCGTCAATGTATCAGAAACCCTGCGGCCTGGCCGCAGAACGGCGGGCAATCAGGCCTGCGCGGTTCACCGATACGTGGCCGTTCATGGATGGGCCTATCTGCCCGACTGCCTGACGGAGCTGCTGATCGAACACTTCGGCCAGTCGCCGCATGTTGCGGGAACGGGCACGGACGGAAGGCGGGGTCAGCGCACCGCGAACCAGTCGCCGGCCAAGCTGCCTTTGCGGCCGCAGAAGGGCGGACCGAAGCCGTCGTCCTCGACGCCGGCGGGCGGAATCTGACGCACGACCAGCACGGCGCCCCGGCGGGTCATGGAAAGGGCCCAGGGCGGGCCGTCCTGGTAGGTGACCTTGAGGGTGTCGCCCGAGACGGTTGCCTTGCCGCTCAAGTCGCAGACCCACAGGCCGCGATAGGGCTGGTTCGAGTTGGCCGCCACGAACAGCTGGCCATCGGCGGTTTGCGTGATCTCGATTTCACCTTCGATGTTCTTCCACTTGCCGACGAAGCCGGCGGGCGGCTGCGGGTTGATGGCCTTCAGGAACGCCAGGCGAGCGCGCATGCTGGTGGAGATTTCCTGGAAAGGCGTGCTGCCCTTGAAGGGATCGGCATAGATGTTCTCGCGCACGCCTATGAAATAGCGCTGGTCGGCTGCCAGCGCTTTGGCGGCATCGGGGTCCAGCTGGTCCCGCACGGCCTTGTATTGCTGTGCGATGGCGTTGTCCTGGTCGGCCAGTACCGAGTTGCCACACAGGGATTTTTCGACCGGGGTGGCCGCTTTGGCGCAGTTGAACGAGGGGGCGGCCGCGGCGCTGCCGGCCAGGGTCATCGACGCTGCCAGGACCAGATGACGGATCATCATAGGGGGATGCTCTCCAGAAGACGTGCACGGTCGGCTTGCCCGTTGGCGCCGAGGTCGGGGCTCAGTGTACCGGGTTCGCCGTTCGCGTCATCCCGGTGTCATGTCCGGGTCATATCGCCGGGCTAGCCTGCTGGCCGGTGTCGCCTTGTTCGGGCGTGCGCCGGCCCTGTTCCCTTTCCCGACGTCCATATCGCCCGATGATAGGTACCCCGGCACCGCTCAGTGTGTTGGCGCTGGTTGGCGTGTGTCTCCTTTGCCTGGCGACGCCCATCCTGGCGGGCGGGACCGCGTCCGCGGCGCTGGCCGATCGCCTGCGCGGCGAGCGGTATGACTTTGCCTTGCCCGCGCAGCCGCTGGGCGACAGCCTGGAGGCCATCGGCCATGTGGCGGGCGTGGCCGTGCTGGTCGATGAGCGGCATGCGCGCCAGGCCGCGCCGGCGCTGTCGGGGCGGCTGACGGTCATGGACGCGCTGCGCCGCTTGCTGGATGGGTCGGGACTGCGCATTCGCCAGACGGACGGCGAAGCCATCGTGGTCTATGCGCCGTCCGCCGACGGGCCGGGCCGTGCCCCTTTGGATGCCGGGCCCGCCTTGCGCGCCGAGGACATTCCGGGCGCGCGCGCCGGAGGCGCCGATTTCAGTGGATACATCGGGCGGCTGCAGAAGGCCCTGCTGCGCACGCTGTGCGGCAGTGCCGCCGCCCGGCCGGGGGAGTACCGCCTGGCGCTGCAATTGCGGCTGGATGACGGCGGCCACGTGACGCGGCTGCGCCTGCTGGACAGCACGGGCAGCGGGCGGGTGGATGCGGCGGTGACACGCGCCCTCCAGGGCATGGACGTGGGCGCGCCGCCGCCTGCGGGCATGCCGCAGCCGGTATCGATTCTGCTGTTGCCCGGCGGCACGCATTGCGCGGCGCCGCGCCGGCCTGCGGAGTGATGCGATGTCGATGATCTCCGCTGCGCTGCTGCGGCTGCGCCTGATTGCCCGCTACGCCGAACTGCGGCGCAGCCTGGAACGCATCGTCGGGTCGCGTGACCAGGCGTCGGCCGCGCTGCACGAAACCTGGCTGCGGCTGGATGTGGCCAAGCCCGCCAGCCCGGTGCTCAACCCCGATGCCTACCTGCTGCGCATGGCGGCGCGGATTGCCACGGACGACTGGCGGCGCAATCGCGAGCCGCTGGCCGACGACGAGCGCGAGGCGCTGCTGCACGTGGCCGACGAAACCGCGGACCCGCAGCGTATCGTGGCGGCGCGACGCGACGTGCGCTCGCTGGAGGTCGCCATGGACGAGCTGCCGCCGCGCCAGCGCGCCATTCTGGCGGCGGCGCGCGTGGATGGGCTGCTCAATGCCGAGATCGCCGAACGCTTCCAGATTTCGGTGGCGATGGTGAAAAAGGAGCTGGCGGCCGCGATGCGGCATTGCCGCGAACGCCTGGCCGACACCGAGGCCGTGGCCAACGGCGATGTTGTCGGCCGGCGGAAATTCTGACACGATGCTCGGCGCCATGAACCCCTCCCAAGACCCCGATCGCTTGCGGCGCGAAGCCGAGCAATGGTGGTTGCGCCTGCGTGACCGCGATGCGACGCGCGGCGACGCCGAAGCGATGAAGCAGTGGCGGGCACGCAGCCCGTCGCACGCGCAGGCCTGGGCCGAGGTGACGCGGCTGTGGCAGGACCTGGACCCGGTGTTGCGCCAGGCCGCGCGCCGCGATCCGGGGCTGGCGCATCCGCCGGCCAGAAAGGGCCTGACCCGGCCCGCCCGCCGGGCGTTTCTGGGGGCGGCCATGGCCGCGGGGGGTACGGCGGTGGCGGTGTGGCCGCCACTGTCCCTGTGGCCGTCGCTGCTGGACTATACCGCCGACTTCCGCACCGGCACGGCCGAACAGCGCGAATTGGCGCTGTCTGACCAGCTGCACGTGCAGATGAATACCCAGACCCGCATCAACCAGCGCGGCGTGCAGGCCGGCGGCGCGGCCATCGAACTGGTGGCGGGCGAGGCCCAGGTCGAGGCCGCCGGCAGCGGCGCGCCGGTGATCGTCTACGCGGGCGCCGGCGCCACGCGGGCGCGGCAGGCGCGCTTCAACCTGCGCTACACCGGGCCCCAGGTCTGCGTGACCTGCCTGCAAGGGTCGGTGCAGGTGGACGGGGCGGGCGCGCAGCGCACCCTGGCCGCGGGCGAACAGCTCATCTATGACGACACCGGATTGCAAACGCCGCAGGCGGTGGACACCGCGCAAGTGGCCGCCTGGCGCACCGGCACGCTGACGTTCGCGGGGCAGACGCTGGCCGAGGTGGTGGACGAGATCAACCGCTATCGCCCGGGCCGCGTGCTGCTGCGCAATGCCGACCTGGCGGCGCGGCGCGTGCGCATGCGCTTCGAAATTACCCAGACCGACCTGGCGCTGCACATGCTGCGCGACCTGTACGGCGCGCAGTTGACGCGCCTGCCGGGCGGCATCGTGCTGCTCAGCTGATTGCGCTGTTACAAAATAATCGGGGGTTTTCGGTAGCCCTTCCTTCGCGTCCCTCCGTCATTGGAGTATGAGCCGTCATCACGCGCCACGAACGCGCCGATGACGTGATCTCGCTCCCTTGGCTACACGGATCAGGATTGCCCGCTATGACATCGCGTCTTCGCAAACTCCCTATGACCCGCCTTGTTGCGGCTGGCGCGCGGGGAGGTCGGCTCAAGCCGCTGCCTGCCGCGCTGGCGCTGATGCTGGTGTCGGGGGGCGTGGCCATGCCGGCCTCGGCGCAACAGGCGTTCAGCAGCGGCTGGTTCGCGGCCAAGAACGCGGCGCAGACGCAGGCCATCACGACGGGCCGGCTGCCCAATGGGGCGCCGGTGAGTTCGCTGACCGGTGCGCGCCAGGCGCAGGCGGCGCGCGAGCAGTTGCAGCGGTCGGTGGGCAACCTGGGCACGACGGCGGCGGCGATTGCCGCGCAGCAGGCGGCGCAGCGTGCCGCGCGCGACGCGGCGCTGGCGTCGGGCGCACCGGTGCCGGACGGCCTGGTCGAAGGCGGCCTGAAGGTGGATGCCAATCCGCTGACGGCGGGTTGGCGCAATGCCCGGGCGCCGGTGGCGACCGTTGAAGACGGCCGCACCAGGATCGCGATCGAGCAGACCGGCTCGAAGGCCGTGTTGAACTGGGAAACCTTCAACGTGGGCAAGCGCACCACGGTGCAATTCCAGCAGGAATCGACCTGGGCCGTGCTCAACCGCGTCAACGATCCCAAGGCGCGGCCGTCGGTGATCCAGGGGCAGATCAAGGCCGCCGGCACGGTCATGGTGGTCAATCGCAACGGGGTGGTGTTCGACGGCACCTCGCAAGTGAACGTGCGCAACCTGGTGGCGGCGGCGGCGCGCATCAGCGACACGCAATTCGAGAACAACGGCCTGTACGGGCCGGACGACAAGACGCCCAGCTTCACGGACGCGCTGGGCAAGGTGGAGTTGCGGCCGGGGGCGGTCATCGAGACCAACCGGCCCGCCACGGTGACGCAGTCCGGCGGCTATGTGCTGCTGCTGGGCCGCGACGTGGACAACGCCGGCACCCTCACGACCGCTCGCGGACAGGCGGCGCTGGCGGCGGGCGACAGCTTCATCATCAAGCGCGGCCAGGGCACCGAGGGCAACGCCGCGTCGACCACGCGCGGCAACGAAATCACGCCGACGGGCGAGGGCGTGGTGACGAGCCGCGGCCTGATCCTGTCGCCGCAGGGCGATATCACGCTGGCGGCCCGCACGGTGGACCAGGCCGGCGTGCTGGCGGCGTCCACGTCGGTGGACTCGCGCGGCACGATCCACCTCAATGGCGTGGGCGCCAAGGCGGCGGTGACGCTGCGTTCGGGCGCGGTCAGCGCCATTCTGGTGGACGCGGACAAGGCCACCGCGCTGGACGGCCAGCGCGACAACCTGATGCCATCCAGCGTCGACACGACCGGCAAGCTGGCGCAGACCGACCGCAACCGGCGCGACCTGTCGCTGGTGCAGATCGACAGCGGCGGCACGGTGGATTTCCAGCGCGATTCGTTGACGTTGGCCACCGGCGGCCAGATCGCGGTCAAGGCGGCCGGGCGCAGCCTGGTGCGTGAAGGCGCGCAGCTGGACGTGGCCGGCGCCATCGGCGTGGCCGTGTCGATGGAGTCGAACAATCTCAAGATCAACCTGCAAGGCAACGAGCAGCGTGATTCGCCGCTGAACCGCGACGATGCGCGGTTGAACAACAACGACGTATGGCTGGACCGGCGCTCGCTGCTCCGCGTAGCCGGCGGCACCGGCGGCTACGAGGGCGACCGCTGGTACAGCGGCGGCGGCCTGCTGGAAGTGGGCGGCTACCTGGGCACGCTGGCGGTGCCGGCCAGCCACTGGCTGGCGCAGGGCGGACAGGTCCGCTTCGAAGGCGCCGAGGTCGTGACGCAGGCCGGCTCGACCATCAACCTGTCGGGTGGCACGCTGGACGTGCAGGCCGGCACCTTGCAGCAGACCTGGCTGCGCGGCCAGGACGGCCGGCTGTACACGGCCGACCGGGCGCCGGCCGACCTGCTGTACACCGGCATCTACAACGGCTTCGAGCAGCGCTCCGAACGATGGGGCGACAAGGCCACGCGCCGCTTCTACAACGCGCTGCTGGCGCCGCGCACGCGCCAGGAAGATGGCTACACGGTGGGACGCGATGCGGGGGCGCTGGTCATCTCGACCCGCAGCGCCGTGCTGGAAGGCGACCTGGTCAGCAACACCTACCAAGGCGTGCGGCAGGACCGCGCGCCGCAGGCGGGCCTGGACGGCTACAGCCAGTCGCAACGCGCGGTGGCGCGCGGCGCCGCGCTGGTGGTGGGCAACGATATGCGCTACTACGACCCCGTCACCAGGCAGCTGTACTACCAGCTGGGCGCCACGGCGGATACCGTGGCCGAGGTGACGGTGGGCGCGGGCGGACCGCGCGTGGCCGACGGGCTGGACCTGGCGGCCGCGCTGCCCAAGGAAAACCTGGGCAAGCTATTCCTGGACGCGGATCGGCTCAATGGCTTTTCGCTGGGCCGGGTGCGCATCGCCGCGGGCCGCTCCATCACGGTCGATTCGGCGCTGCGCAGCGCCGACGGCGGGGAAATCACGCTCTATGCGCCCGAGGTGGACATCAAGGCCGATCTGGTCAGCCGTGGTGGCCTGATCCAGGGCGGCAACATCCTGCTGCAACCGAGTTTCCTGGCGGCGCGGATCGAAGACGCGGGCCTGGCGCCCCAAGCCGATCAGAAGCCCCGGGTGCACGTGGCGTCGGGCGTGCTGCTGGATGCCCGCGGCGTCTGGGCCAACCTGCTGCGCGATGCCGAGGGCCTGGCGGGACTGCCGGTGCGTGATGGCGGGCGCGTGGCGCTGCGCAGTTCGGGCGATGTGATCGTGGACGCGGGCAGCGTGCTGGACGTGTCGGCCGGCGCCTCGGTGCTGGCCGACGGCAAGCTGCAAGGCGGCCAGGGCGGCAGCGTCACGCTGGCCGCCTATGCGCCCAGCAGCATGGCGGCAAGCGGCGGCCTGCTGTCGATGAAGGGTGACGTGCGAGGCTATGGCGTGACGGGCGGCGGCACCTTGTCCGTGTCCAGCGGCGGGCGCATTGTGCTCGGCGGCCCGCTGGACCCTCAGGAAAAGGGCACGCTGCGGCTGGATGCGTCGTTGTTGCGCACGGGGTTCGGCAGATACGAGATCAACGGTTACGACGGCCTGACGGTGGCCGAGGGCGCGCAGATCGACGTCACCATGCCGGTGCTGCGGTTGCAGGGCAGTACCGCGCAGGCGCCGGGTTCGGGCATCGAACCGGGCGAGGTGCTGTCGCGGTGGACGCCGCCGCTGTACACCGAAGACCCGCTGCGCGGCCGCCTGACGCAGCGCGGCGGCGCGGACCTGGCGCTGTATTCGGACCGGGCCACCGTCGGCGGCCCGATCGTGGTGGGCGAGGGCGCACGCGTCAGCGTGGACCCTGGCCGCACGATCCAGATCAAGGGCGCGGACCAATTGACGGTGCTGGGCCGGCTGGACGCCTGGGGCGGGCGCATCGCTATCGGTGAGCCGCGCATCGGCGAGCAGCCCTACGGGCCCAAGGCGAATCCGCGCTCGGTCTGGATCGGCGAGCAGGCGGTGCTGGACGTGGCCGGGCGCAGCCATGTGGCGGTGGACACGAAGGGCCAGCGCTATGGCGTGGTGCAGGCGGGCGGGTCGATCGAGATCGGCGGCAAGATCGACTGGGAAGCTGACGTCGATACGCTGAACCGGCCCATCGACCGGCACATCATCCTGCGGCCGGGGTCTCTGCTGGACGCATCGGGCACGCAGGCCGTGCTGGACCTGCCAGGCCGCGGCGCCACTGTCGTGGGGTCCGATGGCGGCACGATCGTACTGTCGTCCGCCAACGGCCTGCACCTGGATGGCAGGCTGCGCGCGGCGGCCGGTTCCAGCCAGGCGGCCGGCGGCACCCTGGGCGTGTCGCTGGCCGGCGCGTTCTACATGCGCAACCAGTCGCCGGAACTGGCGGTGCAGGCGGAACGCCAATTGATCCTGGCGCAACGCCAGGGCGAAAGCCTGCTGGCCGCGGACCTCAAGCCGGGCCAGGCCAGTGCGGCGTTGGCGTATGGCTATGGCCGTCTGGGCGTGGATCGCATCGAGGCGGGCGGTTTTGACAACCTGGCGCTGCACGCCGATGTGCGCGCCGATGGCAACGTCTCGCTGGCCTTGCGCCAGAGCCTGCGGCTGTCGGGCGCGCTGTCGTTGCAGGAAACGGCGCCTGGCGCCAGTGGGGTGAACCTGAGCGCGTCGTATGTGCTGTTCAACCAGGCGCGCTACCGGCCGCTGGACGGCGCCGACGCCTTCCTGCAACTGGTGTCCGCGCCGCTGAAGTATCTGAACGCAGGGCACCGGTTGAATGTGGCAGCCGACCTGCTGGATGTGCGCGGCATGCGCGACCTGATCACCTTTGACGACGTGCGGTTCGACGTGCAGGGCGACATGCGCATGGGCGCATCGGGCTTTGGCGACCGCGGCCTGATCAACAAGCTGGCCGCGCCCGGCCGCCTGACGCTGACCGCGGCACAGATCTACCCGGTCACCGGTTCGGGCGGCACCATCGCCGTCGGCGACTACATCGTCAAGGGACCGAACGGCGACATCGCCAGCTACAACCACGATGCCGTGCTGACGTTGCGGCGCACGGACGGCCAGACGCCGGCCATGCCCTATTCCGCATTCGGGGCGATCACCCTGGCGGGGCCGCTGATCGAGCAGGGCGGCGTGCTGCGCGCACCGTTGGGCGCCATCACCTTTGAAAGCCGCTCCGAAAAGCCGAGCACGGTGCGGTTCCTGCCGGGCAGCATCACGTCCATCAGCGGCGGCGGGCTGCTCATGCCCTACGGCGGCACGGTGGACGGCGTGAAATACGCCTATGCCGGCAAGGACGTCACGCCGGATCCGACCCGCAGCGACGATTTACTGGGCAAAAAGATCCAGATCCAGGGCAGCGTGATCGAGGTGGCCGCGGGCGCCGTGCTGGATCTGTCCGGCGGCGGCGAACTGACGGGCGGCGCATTCGTGCGTGGCCGCGGCGGTTCGGTCGACGTGCTGCGCTATGCCATGGCCGACGCCAATCCGGGATTCGGCTTCAGCCGGTCGGGCAACGCGGTCTATGCCATCGTGCCGGGTTTCGCCGGCAACCAGGCGCCGGTCGCACCCGATGCCGGCGCGGGCAATCCCGCGGTGGGGCGGCAGGTCACGGTCCAGGCCGGCGTGCCGGGCCTGCCGGCGGGCACCTATACCTTGCTGCCGTCGACGTATGCGCTGCTGCCCGGCGCCTTCCGCGTCGAGCTGGGCCCGCAGGGCGCCAATGAAGCGTCGGTGACGGCGGCGACGCGCGGCGGGTCGTGGGTGGGCAGCGGGTTCCTGGGCACGGCCCGGACCGGGCAGCTTGCAGCACTGCCGACGCGCCTGTTGATCACGCCGGCCGACGTGGTGCGGCGCCATGCGCAGTACAACGAGACGTCCTATAACGCCTTCGTGCTGGCCGACGCGGCGCGCAAGGGCATTGCGCGCGGCATGCTGACCACGGATGCCCGTGCGCTGCATCTGAACCTGGCGCAAGGCGCCGGCATGGGCGATGCCCCGGCGCTGTCGTTCAAGGGAACCGCGCGGTTCGACGTGCCCGCGGGCAGCGGCAGCTACGCCGGCCGCCTGGCGGTGACCGGCCCGGCAGACGGCCTGGAGATCCTGGCGGCTGGCCAGGCGCCTGTGCTCGGCCCGAAGGCCGCGGCGATCCATGCCGCGGACCTGAACGCCTTGTCGCCTGGCGCGATGTTCATCGGCGGCACCGTCGGGGGCCAATATGCGTCAGGCGCCCGCAGCGTAGGGGGCAACGTAAAGCAGGTGGTCGTGCGCAGCGGCGCCGCGTTGCGGGCGCCCGAGATCTTCCTGTACTCGCTCGATGGCGGCCGGGGCATCCTGGTGGAGCAGGGGGCGACGCTTTCCACGCTGGGGCGCGGCGACGTGGCGCAGGATGCGCGTACGGGCCTTTACTACGACTTGACCAGCGGCGCCATGCTGGCCCTGTCCAACGGGCTGGTGAACCTGCTGGTGCCCAAGTACGGCAGCGGCACGGCCATCGATGTGGGCGGCTGCCTCACGGATTGTTCGGGGCCTGCCCGCCTGCTGTCGGAAGGCTCGATCGGCGCCTCCACCAGCGGCGCGTTCACCTGGCGCGACACGGTGCAATACGGCACCCGCAATCTGGCGCTGAGCGTGTCGGCCGTCAACCTGGGCAGCGCCCAGGCCCTGCAACAGGCCGGCGCGGCAGGCCGCCTGCCCCCGGGCCTGGCGCTGAACCAGGACGTGCTGGGCAATCTGCTGCGCGGCAACACCGCGCTGGAAGCCCCGGCGCTGGAAAGCCTGATCCTCAACGCGGGCGAATCGGTCAACGTGTACGGCGCGGTCTCGCTGGACGCGCGCGGCGCGGGCGGGCGATCGTTGCAGCGGCTGGTGCTGGGCGCGCCGGCCATCTATGGCTACGGCGCGGCGGGCGATACCGCCACGATTGCCGCCGCTGAATTCGTGTGGGCGGGGGCGACGGCCGCCGACCGTGGCGGTTCAAGCGGCGCCGGCGCCAACAAACCGCATGCGCCGGGCGGCGCGATCCTGGACAGCCTGGGCAGCGGCGCGCTGAACATCGCGGCCGATGTGATCCGGCTGGAATCTTCGCCCTATCAATTGCCGAACGACCTGGTGCCGGCCGAGCGCCTGGTGCTGGGCTTTTCGTCGGTGACCCTGGACGCCGCGCAGATGATCTCCGGCCGCGCCAAGGGCGGCCTGTCGGTCTATCACGCGCCGGATGGCTACACGGCGCAAGACGGCTGGCGCTATCGCGATGGCGATCTGCTGATCCGCACGCCGCTCTTGACCGGCGAGGCCGGGTCGGTGACGGCGATCAAGGCGGGCGGTGCGCTGGCCATCACGGGCACGGGGGCCGCCGCCGCCGCACGCAATGGGCTGGGTGCCACGCTGAACCTGGCCGGCCGCAGCGTCTTCGTGGATACGACGGTGGCGTTGCCGTCGGGCAAGCTGTCGGTCAAGGCCGATGGCGATATCACGCTGGGCGCGGGCGCGCGCCTGGACGTGTCGGGCCGCGAGGTGCGGCTGCTTGACCAGTTGCGCTACAGCTGGGGCGGCGATGTGGATCTGCAAAGCACGGCGGGCAACATCACGCAGGTGCGTGGCGGCCTGATCGATGTGTCGGCGGTCAACAACCGCGCAGGCCGTATCCAGGCCATTGCGCTAGGCGACGGCGCCGGCCTCCTGGACCTGGGCGGCTCATTGCGCGGCACGGCGTCGGGCCTGTATGACGCGGGTGGCACGCGGGTGGCGTACGAAAGCGCCGAGGCCGTGCTGCGCGCGCAGACCATGGCGGATTTTGCCGACCTGAACGCGCGCCTGACCGAAGGTGGCGTGTTCGGCGCCCGCCGTTTCCAGATCAAGCGCGGCGACCTGGTGGTGGGCGACGAGGTGCGCGCCCGCCAGGTCGAGCTGGTGCTGGACGGCGGCAGCCTGACCGTCAACGGCCGCATCGACGCCAGCGGCGCGCAGGTGGGCAGCATCCGCCTGGCGGCCATGCGCGACCTGGTCATCAACGGCCTGCTGGACACGCACGGCACCGGCCTGCGCGTGGACAGCTACGGCAAGATCATCGACAGCGTCAACCGCGCCATGGTGGACCTGACGTCCCGCGAGGGCACGCTGGTGCTGGGCACCGGCGCGGCGGTGGACCTGCGCGCCGGCACCGACGCGCCGAACCATGATGGCGTGGCGCGCGGCACGCTGGACCTGAACGCGCGCCGCCTGGGCGGCGGCAGCGGGCAGGGCGCCTTTGCCGGGTCGGGCGACGGCGCCAACGACGTGGCCGTGACGGTGCTGGGCACGCCCGCCATCCTGGGGGCCAAGACCGTCGCGGTGAATGCTTTCCGCCGCTACAACGATGCGCCGCTGGCGAGCGCGCCGGACGTGACGGGCAAGGTGCCGCAGCTGATCTCGCAGGCCTACCTGGACGGCATCGATAGCCAGAGCCAGGCCTTCATGACCGCAGCGCTGGGCAATCCGGCGTTGTCCGCCCGTCTGGCGGGCCTGGGCAATTACCATCTGCGCCCCGGCGTCGAGGTGGTCAGCGCCACGCCGGAGGGCGACCTGAGCGTGGTGGGCGACATCGACCTGTCCAACTATCGCTATGGCCCTAACGTCGACCGCATCACGCCGGCTCGGCGCGGCTATGGCGAACCGGGCGTGCTGGTGTTGCGCGCGGGCGGCAACCTGAACATCTACGGCAGCATCAACGACGGCTTTGCGCCACCACCGGATTCGCCGGACGATGCCGCCGGCTGGCAGTTGGTCGAGGGCCGCTACGGCTCGCAGGCCGTGACGCCGTTCGGCGGCGACCTGGTGATGCCGATCGGCGGCGTCAAGCTGGAAGCGGGCACCTCGTTCCCCGAGGGACGCACGCTGAACTACGACTTGCCCGCGCGTCCCGCCACGTTGCCGATGGGCACGGTGCTGCCGGTCGCCATGACGCTGAACGCGGCGTTGTCGCTGCCCGCCGGCCTGGTGCTGACGGGCGACGTCACCACCGCCAGCGGCAGCGTGCTGCGCGCCGGTACGGTGCTGGCGGGCGAGGTCAAGCTTGAAGCGGGGTCGATGCTGGGCGCTGGCTTCGTGCTGCGCAGCAGTGCGTCGATGCGCGCCTTCACCTGGCCCAAGGGCGTGGCGTTGCCGACCGAACTGGTGGCCAGCACGCAGATCGTGCTGGCGCAGGGCGCGCTGATTCCGTCCCAGACCAAGGTGGTGCTGCTCGATGGCAAGCCGGTGGATCTGCGGCCCAAGGGCCCGGATGGCAAGCAAGGCCGCAACTGGGCGCTGGCGCCCATGCTGGGTCCGGGCGCCAGCGCCTGGAGCCTGACCGCGGTGGCCGGCGCCGACCTGGACTCGGCCGACGTGCGCGCCCGCAACGTGCTGGGCAAGGGCGACCTGGTGCTGGCCGATACGCACTACGGCCTGGCGGCCCGCGCGACCCAGACCACCAAGACGATCTTCGTCGGCGTGATGGTGTTGACGCCGGCCGGCGCCGAAGAGCTGTTCGGCGACCCGCTTTTGGTCGGCAAGCCCATCAAGGAATTGGCCGAACAGTGGGGCTTCGAATGGGAGGAAATGTGTGGCTGGGGCGACTATTGCACGCCCGCGCCGCGCACGGTGTCGGAAACCGGTTCCATGAACTGGTGGGGAGACTTGAGCTGGGTGGGCAAGCCGGTCGAGCAGCTCGTGGCCCAGTTGGGCATCACCGTAGACGAATTCTGCGCCGATGCCACCAATTGCCTGGGCGGCGGCACGAGCGAAACCGTCGTCACCCGCGAATACAAGTATGGCTTTGGCTCGCCGGCCTTCAGCGTGCTGCGCACCGGCACGGGCGACCTGTCGCTGCTGGCCGGGCGCGACGTCGGCATGACGTCGTTGTACGGCGTGTACACGGCGGGCACGCAATCGTCGCTGGGCGCGGCCGATGCGCGGTTCAATCTGCCGCGCGGGGCCGACAAGGACACCGGCACGCTGGGGCTGATCCAGCTGGACGGCAAGTATGACGCCGCCCTGTCCGTGTACCAGGCCTGGTATCCCGACCAGGGCGGCAACCTGGTGGTGCAGGCCGGGCGCGACGTCTACGGCGATGCAGTGGGTTCGGGCGCAGACGCGGGCGTCACGCTCGAGGGCTCGTCTCCCCGTGCACGTTATGCCAACACGCTGACCGGCGCGTGGCTGTGGCGCCAGGGCAGCCTGGGCACGCCGGGCGTGGCGGACATCGCGCCCAGCTGGTGGATCAACTTTGGCAGCTATGCGGTGAACGCTTCCGTGGGCGGTGGCTATGAAGAGCCGCGGCTGCTCGGCTTTACCGGCTTCGGCACGCTGGGCGGCGGCAACCTCAGCATTTCCGCCGGGCGCGACGCGGGTATCCGCGATGCCCGCGGTGATGCGGCCCGTTACGTCAATGGCGTGGAACCGCGTTCGCAAGGCCTGACCGCCGTGGTCGGCAGCACCGGCCGGGTGCTCGATGGCAACCTGGTGCTGACGGGCGGGGGCGACCTGGACCTGCGGGTGGGCGGCAGCATCAATCCGTCATTGGCCGCCACCCAGCTGAACGCGACCGGGCCGCACACTGGCGGCACCGACCACCTGGACCTGAACGGCGTGCTGGCGAACCTGCGCGGCCGCCTGGCCGTGTCCGCCGGCCAGATGGGCGGCATGGATCTGCGCTACGGCGACGGTGGCGGCCTGCGCGCTGCCGATCCGTATGCGGTAGGGTCCGGCCGGCCGATGGGTGGACCGCGGCTGGTGCTGGGCGATGCCGTGGCGTGGATCGACACGCGCTCGGACCTGGTGCTGGGCGGGGTCAGCGACCCCGGACGGACCCGGCAGGTCAATGCCAGTCCGTACCAGCGGGTCGGCGACGCGCAGCCCGCGACGGGCGGCGGTGAAGGCTGGTTCACGCTCTGGACGCCCTCGACGGCCATCAACCTGTTTTCGGCGGGCGGCAACCTGACGCCGATGACCGTTACCAACGCCCGCTTTGGCGGTGACGAGCTGCGGCCCGAAATCACGCAGACCGATACGACGGGCCGCAGGTATTTCGTGTACCCGTCGATTTTGCGGGCGGTGGCCGCCAACGGCAACATCGTGCTGGCCGACAACGCCACCGGCGAGGACAATCCGGTACTGCTGCTGGCGCCGTCGGCGGGCGGCCAGCTGGAGATGCTGGCGGGCCGGTCCATTCTGGCCAAAGGCGCGCACACGGTCTCGATGTCGGCGGCCGATGTGGCATTGCCCACGCCCCTGCGGCCGGCCTTCAGCGCCTTCACCACGGGCCTGTACAACAATCTGATCGTGACCAACACCAGTACCCAAGGGGTGTTGCAGGCGTTCGCATGGGACTACAAGCCGCTCTTTGCGTTCGGGCCCGGCACCCCGCTGGACCGGGCGCTGCACGCGGGGGACGCGACCGTCGCCCGCTTCTATGCCGCGACCGGCGACGTGGTGGGTTTGAAGAGCGGCGCGGTGGTGAAATTTGGCGGGATGGCCGGTGTGCGCAGCGTCGACACCTGGTACGAGGCCGCGGTGCCCGTCTCGGTGCGGGCGGGCCGCGACATCCTGGGGCTGGACGTCACCGCCTTGCACAACAACGCCCGCGATTTTTCGCTGATCGAGGCGGGCCGCGACATCGTCTACGCCAATGCGCAGGTGGCGGGGCCCGGCACGCTGTTGATGCAGGCCGCCCGCCAACTGCGCCAGGAAGACGTGGCCAGCGTGCGCAGCCTGGGCGCCGTCGTGCGCGGCGATACCCGCGCCGGTGCCGACCTGGCCGTGCTGGCCGGCGTGGGCGCGGCAGGCCCGGACTACGCGGCGTTCCTGGCGCGTTACCTGGACGGCGCGCGCGGGCTGCAAGCCGGCGAAGGGCTGGGCAGCCACCCGGGCAAGGTCGTGCAGGCCTATGGCGGCGAGATGACGCTGCGCGGCTGGCTGGCGGCCGAGTTCGGCTATGCCGGCGATGACGCCGGGGCGCCGGCCGAGCTGGCGCGACAGCAGGCGCTGCGCGATGCCGACACGAGCACGGCCCGCCGCGACCTGAAGAACGACTTCGAGCAGGACAGCGGCGTCTACCTGGTCAACTGGCTGCGCAAGCACCATGGCTACCAGGGGGATGAGGCGGGTGCGGGCGCGGCCCTGGCGGCGCTGGCCCCGGCTGAACTGGGCATCTACGCGCGCCAGCTGTTCTTTGCCGAACTGAAGGAAGGCGGACGCGAGTACAACGACGATGGCGGCCCGCGCTTTGGCAGCTATCTGCGTGGTCGCCGCGCCATCGCCGCGCTGTTCCCCGACGTCGACGCCGCGGGCACGCCGCTGCGCTACGACGGCAGCTTCACGATGTATGGCGGCGCCGGGCTGCGCAGCAACTTCGGCGGCAACATCCAGCTGCTCACGCCGGGCGGCCGGCAGGTGCTGGGCGTGGAAGGCGTGGCGCCGCCGGCCAGCGCGGGCGTGGTGACGCAAGGGCAGGGCAACATCCAGCTGTATGCGCAAGGCAGCCTGCTGCTGGGCCAGAGCCGCATCATGACCACGTTCGGCGGACACATCCAGGCCTGGTCGGCCGAAGGCGACATCAACGCGGGCCGGGGCGCCAAGACGACGGTGCTGTATACGCCGCCGCGGCGCGTGTACGACGCCTTCGGCAACGTCACGCTGTCGCCGACCGTGCCGTCCGCCGGCGCGGGCATCGGCACGCTGGCGCCGATTCCCGAAGTGCCGGCGGGCGACGTGGACCTGATCGCGCCCCTGGGCACCATCGATGCGGGCGAGGCCGGCATCCGCGTGTCGGGCAACGTCAACGTGGCGGCGCTGCATGTGGTCAATGCCGCCAACATCCAGGTGCAGGGCGACAGCAAGGGAATTCCGGTGACGGTGTCGGTCAACACCAATGCGTTGACCAGCGCCAGCGCGGCGGCGACCTCGGCGTCGTCCGCGGCGCAGGACGTGATGCAGCGCGACCGGGCGGCGGCACGGCAGAACCAGCCGTCGATCTTCAGCGTGCAGATCCTGGGCTTTGGCACGGAGCAGTTGCCGGCCGGCGGCGCCGCCGAGGCGCCGCCGCCCAAGCCGCCGGCGCCGTCGGCGTCCTATGACCCGGGCAGCGCGGTGCGCGTCCTGGGCCTGGGCGAGTTGCCGCAGGCGGCGCAGCAGCAGCTGACCGAACGCGAACAGAGCAACCTGGGCCGGCTGTGATGATGACGCCGCTATCGACCGCGCGCCCGCGGGCGACGCCCGCCTTGCCGCCGCCCTGGCTGGACGTCGACACGTGGCGCCTGCCGCGCTCGCCCGTGCGGCAGGCGCGGCAGCCGGTGTGCCCGCATGACGCATCGGTGCTCTCGCACGGCGAATCGATGCCCTCGCTGGACGACTCGGCGCGCCCGCACGATGAGTCGCCCCGCCACCCTGACGGCACGGCACGCCTGCGCGATCACCTGAGCGACAGCTACGCCGCGCTGCATGGCCGTCTGGTGCGGCGGTTCCGTTGCGCCGACCTGGCGCATGAATGTCTGCACGAGGCCTGGCTGCGGTTGCAGCGGCCGGTGCTGGCCGAGGTGCGCGAGGCCGACGCCTATGTGTTCCGCATGGCCTGTCATCTGGCGATCGACCGATTGCGTGGCCAGGCGTCGTGGCTGTCCCTGGACGACCCGGCCGCCGCCTTGCCGGAACTGGTGGACGAGACCCCGGGCCCTCAGGCCGTGAGCGAGGGGCGATCGGCCCTGGCCGCGTTGTCGCGCATCCTGGACCAATTGCCGCGCCGCCAGCGCGCCGTGCTGATCGCCTTGCGGGTGGAAGGGCGCAGCCGCGCCGATGCCGCAGCATGGCTGGGCATGTCGTTGCGGTCGGTGGATACGGCGCTGCGCCAGGCGCTGCGGCACTGCGAGCAGGCGGCGGCGCTTATCTGAGGCCCCCGCCGGGGGGACGCAGCCTTGCGGGCATGCACCGCCTGACCGCCGCTAGGCCAGGCGTGCCAGCGGCATTCCGGCGTGCGGCGCCTGTGCACGCAGAATGGATCCCGATACCGACTCCGTGCAATACAGCGTGCGGCGATCCGGGCCGCCAAACGCCAGGTTGGTCGTGGACATGCCCACGGGGCTTTGCCATACGATCCGCGGCTCGGCACGGTGGTTGAGCAGCCAGACATAGCCCAGCCCGGGGTTGCACACCAGGACGTTGCCTTCGACGTCGACCGCCAATCCGTCCGGGCCGCTGGGCCCATACGACGTGAAGAACTGGCTGACCTTGCTGACACTGCCATCGGGCAGCAGCGGCACGCGCCACACGCAGTTGCCACGGGTGACGGCCAGGTACAGCACCTTGCCATCCGGCGACAACGCGACGCCATTGGGGCTGGGCACGTTGCCGAGCAAGAGATCCAGCTGGCCGTCGGGCCGCAGCCGATACAGCCGGCCGCCGGGATCATGCAGGCCGCTCTGGCCCTGGTCGGTGAAGTACAGGTTGCCCTGGGGGTCGAAGACCAGGTCGTTCACGCCCTTGAAGCGTTCGCTGTTGCGGCGCGCCAGATAGGGCTTGACCTGGCCGCTGGCGACGTCCAGCGTCATCAGGCCGTTCTTGTAATCGGTGATGAGCAGGCGGCGTTCGTCCAGGAACTTCATGCCGTTGGGCTCGCCGTCGTACTCGGCAACCAGCGACCATTCCCGGTCGGGTGACACGCGGAACACGCGGCCCCACGGAATATCGGTCACATAAAGGTTGCCGGCCGTGTCGAAGACCGGACCTTCCAGGAACGAGTCGGTGGGCACGCCGCCGCGGTTGGCGTCGGCCCAGTCGCTGCGGGCAGGCCGGCGAAACGTCTCGGGCATCGGCGACCAGACTTCGAACGGCAGCACCTCGGGCGCTTGCAGGTAGAACATGGCTGTCTCCTTGGCGGGGCTATTTCGCGTCAAAGCCGATGCTGCGGGCCACCTTGCCCCACATCACGCCGCTGTCGGCCAGAATACGGCGGAACTCGGCGGCATCGGCGGCGCGCGGGGCCGCACCCATCTTCACGGCGAAGGTCTTCATCTCTTCCGAGGCCATGGCGCGGGCGACCTCCCGCTGCAGGCGGTCGGTGACGTCCGCGGGGGTGCCAGCCGGCGCCCACAGTCCAGTCCAGTTGACCACGCCGAAGTCCTTGACACCGGCTTGCGCGAAGGTCGGCACGTCGGGCAGCACGTCCAGGCGCTGATCGCCGCTGACGGCCAGCAGGCGCAATTGTCCGCCTTGCACCGGCCCCATGATGCCGGTGGTGGACGCAAACTGGAAGTCGATGACCTTGCCCAGCACGGCCTGGGTGGCTTCGGCGGCGCCCTTGAACGGCACGTGCATGAATTTCACGCCGGTGGCCAGGGCCAGCCCCTCCGCGGCGAAGTGCGGGGTGGTGCCGAGGCCGCCGGAACCATACGTGATGCGGTCCGGCTGGTGGCGGGCCTGTTCGACCAGGTCGGACAGCGTGCGGTACGGGCTGTCGGCCGCCACGGCCAGCGCCATGGGCGCGAACACGAAGGCCGACACTGGCTGCAGGTCCTTGGCGGGATCGAACGGCAATTGCTTGAAGATGTGCGGCAGCAGCGAATAGGTCGTGTCATTGGCAATCAGCGTATAGCCGTCGGGCGCGGCACGCGCCACCTGGCTGGCGCCGATGGTGCCGGTCGCACCGGGCTTGTTTTCGACGATGAAGCTCTGGCCGGTCTGGGTGGACAGCATCTGGGCCATCTTGCGCGTGGCGACGTCGACCGCGCCGCCGGGGCCATACGGCACCACGACGCGAACGGGGCGGCTGGGCCAGGTGTCGGCGGCGCGGGCAGCGCCCGTCGCCAGCAGCGGCAGCAGGGCCGCCAGGAGCAGCGCGGCGCGCCGGGTGCGCAGGCAGGGAATGCGGATAGTCATGTTGTCTTCCTCCTTTGATTTGACGGGGCCCGGTCAGCCATCAGGCCCAGTTCGTCGGCCGGGTTCTCAATGCCCGACGCGATCGCGCGCCAGCACCTGCAGCGCGTTGCGGGCGGCGGCCACGCCCATGTTGACGTAGGCCGCGCTGGTCACCCCGCCGATGTGCGGGCTCAGGATGATGCGCGCTTCCTGCTGGAACGGATGGCCGGCGGCCATGGGTTCGACGGCAAAGCTGTCCAGGCCGGCGGCCATGACGCGACCCGCACGCACGGCCTGCAGCAGCGCGTCCTCATCCACCAGGCCACCCCGTGCCGTGTTCACCAGGATCACGCCGGGCCGGCATCGGGCCAACGTGTCGGCGTTGATCAGGTTGCGGTTGTCGTCGGTCAGCGGGCAATGCAGGGATACCACGTCGGCCTGGGGCCAGAGTTCGTCCAGGGTCACCGGCTCGATGTGGGCCGGCAGGTCCTTGGCATACGGGTCATGGCCGATGACGCGCATGTCCAGGCCGTGCGCGATGGCGGCCATGCGCCGGCCGATGGCGCCCAGGCCGATCAGGCCGATGGTCTTGCCGCACAGCTCCAGGCTTTTGTGCGTGGACTTGTCCCAGTGCCCGGCGCGCATGCGCGCATCCAGCGTCACGACGGATTTGGCGCAGGCCATCATCAACGCCAGCGCCTGCTCGGCGACCGCCGCCGCGTTCACGCCCACCGCTGCCACCACGGCGATGCCGCGCTGCGCGGCCGCGGCCTTGTCGATGGTGTCGGTGCCGCTGCCGTGCTTGGAGATCACGCGCAGTGCGGGGGCGGCGTCCATCGCCGCCGCGCCCACCTTGCTGTAGCGCACGATGATGGCGGCCGGATTGTGTTCGCGGCATAGCGCCACGATGTCGTCTTCGGAGGGCGTCTTGCCGGCGAAGATCACGGCATGGTCTTGCAGCAGGTCCAGCGCCTGCGGCGCAAGGTCGGCTGCGGTCACCAGCACGACGGGCTTGGCGGGGTGGCTCACAGCGATTCTCCTTCCTTGAGCACGCCGGCGGCGCGCAGGGCCGCGCTCAGCCACTTGGCTTCGGTGTCCCCGGCCTGGATGGCGGCGATGCGCGCGGCTTCGTCGCGCACCTTCTTTTCGGCCGCGGGCAGCAGGCCCGCGATCTTCTCGCGTTCGACCACCACCACGCCGTCCGCGTCGCCGATGATGAAGTCGCCCGCGTTCACGGTGACGCCGCCCACCGACACCGGGTGGCCGATACGGCCCGGCACGTTCTTGGTCGGGCCATTGGGGTTGGTGCCCGCGGCAAATACCGGGTAGTCCATTTCGATGATCTCGATGGCGTCGCGCGCCGCGCCGTCGATCACCACGCCGGCGATGCCTAGCTTGCAGCAGGCGTTCATCATGATGGTGCCCATCAGCGCGGAACTGAGATCGCCCTTGCCGTCGATCACCAGCACGTCACCGGGCCGGGCCAGCGAGATCGCCGCGTGGATCATGAGGTTGTCGCCCGGACGCACTTCCACCGTCAAGGCGGTGCCGGCGAGCTTCATGCCCGGATGCAGCGGGCGGATGCGGCCGTGCAGCGCGCCGCGCCGGCCGGCCACGTCGGCCAGAATGGCCGGTTGCAACGCCGCCGCGCGGCGTACGGTGTCCGCGTCGACGCGGGGAAATTCTTTGATGATGTCGGGGTTGGCCATGAGCGTTCCTGAAGGGGATGATGGAAGGGAATGGGGGCGGTCAGGCCGGCTTGATGCCAGCGTCTCGAATGACCTTGCCCCACTTGTCGAAGTCGGCGCGGCGCAACTGGTCAAGCGCCTGTGGCGTGCCGCCGGCCAGCGTGATACCCAGTTGCCCGGCCTGCGCCGCCAGCGCGGGGCTTTGCAGCGCCTTGCCGATGGCGGCGTTCAAGCGGTTGATGATGGCGACCGGCGTGCCGGCCGGCGCGAACACGGCCTGCCATTGCTCGACCACGAAATCGTCGTAGCCGGCCTGGGCCATGGTGGGCACGTCGGGCAATGCAGGCAGTCGCTGCGCCGAGGTGATCGCCAGCGCGCGCAACGCGCCGGCCTTCACATGGGGCAGCGCCGCCGCGACGGGAATGAAGGCGAACTGCACCTGGCCGGCCAGGGTGTCCTGCAGCGCCGGGGTGTCGCCCTTGTAGGGCACATGCAGGAAGGTGGCGCCGCTCTTTTGCTGCAGCAGTTCGCCCTGCATGTGCAGGATGGTGCCGGTGCCGCCGGACGCGTAGGCCAGGCTGTGCGGCGCGCGTCTGGCGGCGGTGATGAGTGCAGCCAGCGTGGGGTAGGGCTGTGCGGGGCCGACGACCAGCAGATGGGGAATGGTGCCGATCAGGATGACGGGGTCGAACGCGGCGACCGGGTCGTAGGTCAGCTTGCCTATCACGTGCGGCGCGATGGCCTGGGGCCCGATGGAGGTGCCCAGGAGCGTCAAGCCGTCGGCATTGGCGCGCGCAACGCGGGCCGCGCCGATGGTGCCGGTGGCGCCGGGACGGTTGTCGATGATCACGCGGGTGGCCAGTTCGGCGTCCAGTTGCTGGGCAATGGCGCGGCCGAGCACGTCGGTGCTGCCGCCCGCGGGGTAGGGGACGACCCAGGTGATGGCTTTGCCGGCCGGCCAGTCTTGCGCGGCGCGGGCGCCGAACGTCGCGCTGGCGGCCAGGGCGCCGGCCACCGCCAGAAAGCGCCGGCGCGCAGGGGCTGCGGGGTTATGCATGAGAGGTCTCCGTGGTCTTGTTGTCGGGTGTTGCGGCAAAGCCGTACAGCGCAGCCGGGTTGTCCACAAGAATCTGCGCCAGGCGCGCCGCGCCGCCAGCCCAATCGCTCAGGCGGTCCAGTTGGCGGGCGTCGTCGGGCAGGGGCTGCATGCCCGACGTGGCCGAGGCGTGCGGCCAATCGCTGCCCCACACCACGCGTTCCGGATTGGCCTCGATATAGCTGCGGGCCAGCGCATCCAGCGCCGGGTCTTCGACCGAGTGGCGGGCACTGACGATGTAGCCGCCCGACAATTTGACCCAGGCACGGCCGGCCCGAAGCAGGTCCAGCACCAGGGCATGGGCCGGGTGCGAACCCGCCTGGGCCGGCGTGATGCGGGCCAGGTGGTCGAATACCAGTGGGGTGGGCAGGCGCGGCAGCAGCACCGCCAGCGAGACCAACTGGTCCGGCGGCATCAGCAATTGCAGATGCCAGCCCAGCGGCGCCACGCGCTGCGCCAGGGGAAGCAGGTGGTCCTGCGATCCCACCACGCCCAGCGACAGGTTCAGCCGTATGCCGCGCACCCCGGCGGCGTGCAGGGCTTGCAGCTGCGCGTCGCTCTCGGAGCCGTCGATGACGGCCACGCCGCGGGCGTCGTCGCCCAGTTCGGCCAGGCCGTCCAGCAGCGCGCGGTTGTCGGCGCCGTAGGTCGACGGGGTGACCAGCACCGCGCGTTGCAGCCCCAGTCGGGCCTGGATCGCGCGGTATTGGCGCATGCAGGCGTCCGGCGGCCGCAACGCCGCGCCAGGCACGGCGGGATAGCGCGCGTCATAGGCGTGGATGTGGCAGTCGCAGGCCCCTGGCGGCGGCGCCACGAGGGGCGTGGCCGTGCCTGCGGAAAAAGGAAAGGTCGCGCCCATGGCGTATCACTCGACGCGGGCACCCGAGTCCTTGACGATCTTGCCCCAGCGGATGCGATCGTCATGGATCAGCTTGGCGAATTGCTCGGGGGTGCCGGTCAGCACGCGGGCGCCCTGTTCCTGGTACTTCACGCCCAGTTCCTGGGTTTGCAGGGCCTTGTTGAAGGCTTCATTCAGGCGCTGGACGATGTCCTTGGGCGTGCCGGCCGGCGCGGCCAGGCCAAACCAGGTCACGGCCTCGAAGCCCGGAAAGCCGCGCTCGGCGATGGTGGGAACGTCGGGCATGTCGGGCACGCGCTGCGCCGAGGTCACTGCCAGCGCACGCATCTTGCCGTTGCGCACATGGCCGATCAGGGTCGGCACCGACGACAGGTACATGTCGATCTGGCCGCCGATCAGGTCGTTGGACGCCTGGGCCGCGCCCTTGTAGGGCACGTGGGTCAGCGAAATGCCCGCCGCATTCTGCAGCTGCACCGCGGCCAGGTGCGCCACGGTGCCATTGCCCGAACTCGCGAAATTCAGGTGGCCGGGCTTGGCCTTGGCCGCGGCGATCATGTCTTCCAGCGTCTTGAGGGGCGACGTGGCAGGCACCACGATCACCAGCGGCGCGTCGGCGACCAGGCCGACCGCGCTCAGGTCTTTTTCCGGGTCGTAGGGCAGGTTGGGATAGAGCGTGGGGTTGATGGCCAGGTTGCTGGTCTGGCCCAGCACCAGCGTGTAGCCGTCGGGGGCGGCCTTGGCCACGGTGTCCACGCCGATATTGCCGCCCGAACCCGGGCGGTTCTCGGTGACGATGTTCCAGCCCGTGTTGCCGGCCACTTTGATGGCGGCCTCGCGGGCCAGGACGTCGGTGCCGCCGCCCGGGGGGAAGGGCACGATCAGCCGGATGGGTTTGTTGGGGTAGCCCTGCGCCAGGCTGGCGCAGGCGGCGCAGACCAAGGCCATGCCCGCGAGCAAACGCGCGATTCGCTTCATGTGTTGTCTCCGTTGATTTGTTTTTTGGTGGGTGAATTGTGGAGCGATGTTCCACGGCATACAATGCATGTTCGTCTAATGAAACATGTCTCGCACAATGAACGATTCGGAAGATCTTGATGTCGACGCGGGGGCGCCCGAAGAAGGCGTGGTGGCGGTGCGCCGCGCCATGCGCATCCTTGAAGCGTTCGGCGTCGAAGACGCGCATCTGTCGCTGGCCGAACTGAGCCGGCGCACGGGCTGCCACCGGTCCACCGTGCTGCGCCTGGCGCGCACCCTGGCGCTGGACGACTACCTGGCGCAACGGCCGGATGGCACCTGGCGCCTGGCGCGCGCCGCGGGGTGGCTGGGGGCCTGCTACCAGGCCACGTTCAATGTGGTCGAGGTGGTGCAGCCGGTGCTGCGTGAGTTGTCCGCCGCCACGGGCGAAAGCGCCACGTTCTACGTGCGCGAAGGCCGCCAGCGGATCTGCGTGGCGCGCGTGGAAGGCCCCCGGTCGATCCGCCATCACGTCAGGGTGGGGGCGGCGCTGCCGCTCGAGGTCGGCAGCCCGGGCCGGGTGCTGCTGGCCTTTACCGGCGAGGCGGGCGAGCCCTATGAATCGATCCGTCGGGCCGGCTACATGATTTCGCTGGGCGAACGCGATGCCGAAGTGTCGAGCATCTCGGCCCCGGTCTACGGCATCAACTGGACGCTGCTGGGCGCCCTCTGCATTTCCGGCCCGCTGTCGCGTCTGACCGAGTCCGTGCTGCGGGAGCAGAAAGAACCCATCCTGGCGGCGGCCAGCCGCCTGTCGCGTTCCATGATGGGCGTGCGGCAGGGGTAGCGGTGCATCGCTGCGGGTTGTTTACCGAAGCAAGCGCGCTCGAATTTTCAAAATGTGAGGCCGGCTGACTTCGGCCGCGACAACCGCTAGGATGGTCCTTCCCGTCAACAGGAGGCACCATGGATTGTTCAGTCGAAGGAAAGATCGCGTTCGCCGATGGCCACTCGTACCACTTCGCCACGGTGGATGCGGCGCTGGCGTTCGCCGAGTGCGTCAAAAGCAGCGGCAATCCCGGCCAATGCGCGGCCACGCATGGCAGCACCAGCCGGGTCAAGCTTGAAGACGTCGGGGCGCAGGAAGAGGCCGAGCGGCGCGAAGACGACGGGCGCTGACCCGCGCGGGAACGCCCCGTGGCCGCATGCCGGCCTGGCGTTCTCCCGCTACCCACGGGTCAGCGCGGCAGCGCCACGCAGAACCGCGTGATGCCATTGCGCGAGTCGGCGTTGATGCTTCCACCGTGCGACAGCACGATCTGCTGCGCGATGAACAGACCCAGGCCCAGGCCGTGGTGTCCGCCGGCCGGCCGGGCGCCGCTGCGAAAGGGGTTGAACAGGTGCGGCAGCAGATCGGGCGGGATGGTGCCACCGTTGCTGACGGTGACGACGACCGCGTCCGCGGCCGTGCCGTCCACGTCGACGCGCACCGGCGCATCGCGGGTGCCGTGGTGCAGGGCGTTGCCCAGCAGGTTGGCCAGCACCTGGGCCAGCCGCTCGCCATCCCAGTTGCCGGTCAGGTCGCCCTTGAAGCTGGATTCGATCTGGCGGTCGGCAAAGCCGGTGCGCAGTTCGTCCAGCGTGCGGTTGACCAGACCCTGCAGGTCGAAGCGCGTGGGGGCCAGCGTCAGGCCGCCCGCCTGGCGGATGCGGGTCACGTCGAGCAGGTCTTCGATCAATCGGCTCATGCGCTCACTGCTTTGCAGCATGCGTTGCGACAGGCTGACCACGCGCGTGTCGTCGCTTTGGCGCTGCAGCAGCGAAGCGCCCATCACAATGGCCTGCAGCGGCGTGCGCAGATCGTGGCTGAGCACGGCCATGAACATCTCATTGACGCGTAGCGCCTCGGTGCGTTCTTCCAGTTGCTGCGCCAGCGCCAGGCGGCGTTCATGCAGCTCGAAGAACACGCTGGCCTTGGTCTTGAGCATGTACGGGTCGATGGGCTTGTACAGGAAGTCCACCGCGCCGGTCTCGTAGCCGCGGAATTGCCAGTTCTGTTCGCGTGAGCCGGCGGTAATGAAGATCAGCGGAATGTGGCGGGTGCGTTCGCTGCCGCGGATCAGTTCGGCCAGCTCGAAGCCGTTCATGTCCGGCATCTGCACGTCCAGCAACGCCAGCGCCACGTCGGGATGGGTCAGCAGCAGTTCCAGCGCTTGGGGGCCGGACTGCGCTTTCAATACCTCGACACGGTCGTTCGCCAGCAGCGCTTCCAGCGCAACCAGGTTCTCTGGCACGTCATCGACCAGCAGGCACTTGATACGGGCGTCCGGGGGTTTGGCAGGTGTCAGGATCATGATGTCAGAAGAGGTTGGGGTCAGGCTGCCGGGTGGGCAGCCGCGCGAACAACTGGGCGATTTCCTCGAGCGTCAGCGCGGGTAGCGCGGGCGTTTGCGCCAGGGCGGCATCGGGCATGGCCCGCATGAAGGCCGTGGCCGGCGCCTGCACCACGGCGTACCCGCCCGCGGCATGGATGGCGGCCAGGCCATCGGCGCCATCTTCGTTGGCGCCCGACAGCAGCACGGCCAGCAGCCGTTTGCCATAGCTGTCGGCGGCGGAATGGAACAGCACGTCGATGGACGGCCGCGAGAAATACACCGGCGGATCGATGGACAGCGCCAGCCGCGGTCCCTGGTCCACCAGCAGGTGATAGTCGGGCGGCGCAAAATACAGGTGGCCGGCTTGCAGCGGCTGCTGGTCCTCGGCTTCCTGTATGGGCAGCACGCAACGATCGCGGAAGATCTCGACCAGCAGGCTGCGGCGGTCGCGCGGCAGGTGCAGCACCACGATCACCGCCGCCTGCAGGCCGGCCGGCAGGGCGGGCAAGAGAACGTTCAAGGCGTCGATGGCCCCCGCGGAACCGCCGATGACGATCGCGTCCCACGGGCCGCCGGAGGGCGCCTGGGGCGGGCGATGGGCCGCGCGCGGGTTCACAGCCCGGCCTTCTTGCGGTAGATGCGGTCCTGCGGCACGAAGTCGTCGAAGTTCTCGGCCTGGGCCGAGAACCGGATCGACTCACGCGACCCCAGGCCCATGAAGCCGCGGTGCACCAGCGCGTCGTGAAACAGGGTCAGCGCGCGGTTCTGCAGGTCGCGCTCGAAATAGATCAGCACGTTGCGGCAGGACACCAGGTGCACTTCGGCGAAGACGCTGTCGGTGGCCAGGCTGTGGTCCGAGAACACCATGTGTTCGCGCAGGGACTTGTCGAACATGACCCGTCCGTAGCGCGCGGTGTAGTAATCGGACAGCGAACTGCGGCCGCCGGACTGGGCGTGGTTCGCGGTGAAGGCGGCCACCCGTTCCAGGTCGTACACGCCTTGTTCGGCGGCGCGCAGCGCATGTGGATTGATGTCGGTGGCGTAGATCAGCGTGCGGTCCAGCAGGCCTTCTTCGTGCAGCAGGATGGCCAGGGAATAGACTTCCTCGCCGGCGCTGCAACCGGCTACCCACACCTTGATCGACGGATAGGTGCGCAAGATCGGCACGACCTCGTTGCGCAGCGCCAGGAAATAACTGGGGTCGCGGAACATGTCGCTGACCTGCACCGTCAGGAATTGCAGCAGGCCGGTGAACACTGCCGGTTCGTGCAGCACGCGGTCCTGCAACTGCGACAGGGTCTTGCAGCCGAACTGGCTCAGCGCGCTACGCAGGCGCCGCTTGAGCGAGGCCTGCGCGTAGGCCCGGAAGTCGTAGTGGTAATGGTGATAGATCGCATCGAGCAGCAGCCGCTGCTCGATGTCTTCGATGTGCGCGCGCGTCCTGTGGGGCATGGTCGTGGCCGCCGTGTTACTTGCGCATCCAGACGCGCACCAGCGACAGCAGGCGCTCTACGTCCAGCGGTTTGGCGATGTAGTCGTTGGCGCCGGCGGCCAGGCATTTCTCCTGGTCGTCCTTCATGGCCTTGGCGGTCAGGGCAATGATGGGCAGGCGGCGCCATTCGGGCCGGGTGCGGATTTCGCGCATGGCCGTGTAGCCGTCCATCTCGGGCATCATGATGTCCATCAGCACCAGGTCGATGGCGCGGTGGCCGTTCGCACCGGCGCGTTCCAGGGCGGTCAGGGCTTCCAGGCCATTGCGCGCGATCTCCACGTGCAGGCCGGTGGGCTCCAGGATGCTGGACAGCGCGAACACGTTGCGTACGTCGTCTTCCACGACCAGCACGGTGCGGCCTTCCAGCGTGGTGTCGCGGCTGCGGGCCAGTTCGAGCATCTGGCGGTGCTGCGGCGGCAGGTCCGCTTCGACCTGGTGCAGGAAGAGGGTGACCTCGTCGAGCAGGCGTTCGGGCGAACGCGCGTCCTTGATGATGATGGACTTGGAGAAGCGGCGCAGGTGCTGCTCTTCGTCGCGCGACAGCGCGCGGCCGGTGTACACGATGACGGGCGGGAACGACACGCTGTCCTGTTCGGCCATTTCCTGCAGCAGGTCGTAGCCGCTCATGTCGGGCAGGTTCAGGTCCATCACCACGCAGTCGTAGGTGGTTTCGCGCAGCAGGGTGAGGGCCGCCGTGGCGGTGGCGGCGGGCACGATCTGCACGCCGTCGCGGGCCAGCAGCTCGCGCACGCTGTCACGCTGGCGGTCGTCGTCTTCCACCACGAGCACGCGGCGCACGTTCTGGGTGAACTTGGCTTCCAGGCGTTGCAGCGCATGGACCAGTTCTTCACGCTTGACCGGCTTGAGCGCGTAGCCGACGGCGCCGCGGCCCAGGGCTTCCTGCGAGTAGTCGGCTACCGAGACGATGTGCACGGGAATGTGGCGGGTGTCGGGGTTGCGCTTGAGCTGATCCAGCACGCCCAGCCCCGAGAAATCGGGCAGGTTCATGTCCAGCACGATGGCGTCCGGCCGGTGCTGCGCCGCGAGGGCCAGGCCGTCGTTGGCGGTGTGGGCCGCCATGTAGCCAAAGCCCATCTCGCGCGCCAGGTCGCCCAGGATGTCGGCAAAGCGTTCGTCGTCTTCGATGACGAGAATGGTGCGGCCGGACGGTGGGCTGGCGGCAGGCGCACGGCTCGCGTCCGGCTTCGGAGCGGGCGCCGCCGTCGGGGGCGCCGCGGGGGCGGAGGCTGTCTGCGCGACGATCGTCGACGCTTCGAACTCGCCGCGGGCCTGCGGCGCGTGAGCCGGCGTGGCGGCTTGCAGGCGCAGCGGCACTTGCAGCGTGAATACGCTGCCCTTTCCGGGCGTGCTGACCAGGGTCAGCGTGCCGCCCAGCAGCTTGGCCAGGTCGCGCGAGATCGACAGCCCCAGTCCCGTGCCGCCATGCTTGCGGTGCGTGCTGCCGTCGGCCTGGCGGAAGGCTTCGAAAATCAGTTCCTGCTGATCGGCCGGCACGCCGATGCCAGTGTCCTGCACCGCGAACGACAGCATGTTGCGCGGTGCGCGCGCGACCTTCAGCAGCACCGAGCCTTGCTCGGTGAACTTCAGGGCATTGGACAGCAGGTTCTTGAGCACCTGGCCCAGGCGTTGCGGGTCGGTCTGCAGCGAAGCCGGCACGTCCGGCGCGATGTCCAGCTCCAGCGACAGGCGCTTTTCCTGCGCCATGGGCCGCAGCGGATCCAGCAACCGTTCCAGTGCGGGGGCAATGGCGACCTCTGCGACTTCGACGGTAGCCTGGCCTGCCTCGATCTTGGACAGGTCCAGGATGTCGTTGATCAGCGCCAGCAGGTCGCTGCCCGCAGCGTGGATGGTGTTTGCATACTTGACCTGGTCCGGGCTCAGGTTGCCCGGCTTGTTGTCAGCCAGCAGCTTGGCCAGGATCAGCGTGGAATTCAGCGGCGTGCGCAGTTCGTGGCTCATGTTGGCCAGGAACTCGCTCTTGTACTGGCTGGCCTGGGTCAGCAGGCGGGCCTTGTCGGTCAGCGCGCCCTGCACCCGCAGCAGCTGTTCGGCCTGCGATTCCAGGTTGGCGTTGGTCTGTTCGAGCTCGGTCTGCTGCAGTTCCATGCGCGCCTGCGATTCTTGCAGGATGCGGCTTTGCTGTTCCAGTTCTTCGTTGCTGACGCGAAGTTCTTCCTGCTGGGTCTGCAGCTCTTCGGATTGGCGTTGGGTTTCGGCCAGCAGCGCTTCCAGGCGGGTGCGGTCCAGCCCCGCGCGGATCGCGGACGCCAGCATTTCCGAGGCGCCTTCGAGCAGATTGCGTTCGGCCTCGCCCACCGCGTGGTTGAAGCCCAGTTCGATCACGGCATACACGCGCTCGTTCTGGATGGCGGGCACCAGGACCAGTTCGGCCGGGTTGGAACGGCCCGTGGCCGAGGTGACTTCAAAGTGGCCCGCCGGCACATTGCGCACGTGCATCAGCTTGCGCGAGGCGGCGACCTGGCCGGCCAGGCCCTGGGCCGCCGGGATCTTCTGCGCCAGCCGCTCGGCCGGCAGCGCGTAGCCGCCGAACAGTTCCAGTTCGTCGCCGGCGGCGTTGACGACGTAGCCGGCCCCGACGTTGGCATCCAGGTATTGCGCCAGGTAGTCCAGCGCGCGCTTGCCGATCTCGTCCAGCCGCGGGTCGCCCCGCAGGCTCAGGCCAAGGCCCGACAGGCCGGTGGTGACCCAGGCCTGGCGCGCCTTGGCGCGGTACTCGCGGATGGTCATGGCGGCCGAGGCCACGATCAGCACCAGCAGCAGCAGCGATCCGCCCCACGAATAGTAGGCCGACGTGGAGGCGGCGGCGGACCAGGCTTCGCGCTCGTCTTCCAACTGGCCCATCTGCCGCGTATACAGGTCGGCAACCAGGTCGCGCAGCCGGTCCATCGCGTCCTTGCCCGCATCCGTGCGCACCACCGCCATGGCGCCTTCCACGTCCCCCGCCTTGCGCAGTTCGATCGTCTCGCGCAGTTCGGTCAGCTTCTGCTGCGTGATCGCGGCGATGTCGTTGACGATCCGGCGCTGCGCCGAGTCCGCGGCCGCAGCCTCTTTCACCACCGCAAGGCGTTCTTGAATCAGCGGGACCGAGCGCACGTAGGGCTGCAGATAGGTCAGGTCGCCCGTCAGCAGGTAGCCGCGCTGGCCGACCTCGGCATCCTTGAGGGCCGAGTTGAACAGGCTGAGCTGGCGCAGCGTCTCGGTCACGCGATTCATCGCGTTGACCGCCTGGATCCGGGTGTCTGCCGATCGCACGTTGACGAAGGCGATCACCAGCGTGGCCAACGCTGCGGTCACGAAGCCGACCATCAGGGTTCGCGGAAAGGTGTGGCGGCTGGCAGGCTGGGACGAATTCGGCATGGGAACGGATGACCGGGTCAGGGGAGGGAGGGCGGATTGGGGGGGGCGGCGCCGCAACGATTATAGGGACGCAACTGCGCAACGATTGGCTACTCCATGAAATATACAGGGGACGGACGCGGGAGTTTCGTCCGGATACAATTACTACACACATGAACGACGCCAGTGCCCTAGCATTCGGCCATTCACGCCCCACCAATCTTCAGTGCCTGCCGCCAGGACGCCCAGACGTGCCAACGCGGCAGTGCCGGCCACAGAACCATCATGAAAAAAATCCTCCTGGTCGACGACCAGCCCACCCTCGTCGCCCTGATGGGCGAATTCCTGAGTGATGAAGGCTATGCCGTCACGACGCATACCGATGGGCTGACGGCGTTGCAGCAAATGCTGGACCTGCGTCCGGACCTGGTCATCACCGATTTCTCCATGCCTGGCATGGACGGTGGCGCCCTGCTGACCGCCATGCGTGAGAACGCCTATCTGAGCGAGACGCCGGTGCTGGTGCTGAGCGGCCGTCCGGAATACGAGATTGCCGCGGCCTGCGGCGACCGCGCGACGCTCATGCGCAAGCCGGCCGAGCCGCTGGACGTGCTGGCGGCCGTGCGCCGCCTGCTGCCGGAAACGGCGGCGCCGTCGCGGTTGCGCGGGCGCCCTGACGTCCTGGCCTGCGCCGCAACCCACGCCGCCAATGGCCGCGCGGTGCTGGTCGCCTAGCGCGTTCGCCCGCCAGACTTGCAACTTTTCTTCACGGCGCTCAGCGCGCGCCAGCGGCCTGCAGCTGCCTGGCGATCGCGTCCTGGCCGCGCTGACGGGCATGCCATAAGGGGCTGCGTCCGTCGCCATCGGCCAGGTTGACGTTGGCCCCGGCCTTGAGCAACTGCGCGACCACGGCTTGGTGATCCGACCCGCCATCGCTCAGGATGATGGCCTCCAGCAGCCCGGTCCACCCCAGCCGGTTGACGTGGTCGGGGTCGACGCCGGCTTGCAGCAGCAGCCGCACGGTGTCGACCAGGCCACGCTCGCACGCCGGAATCAGCGCGGTGCCGCCATAGCGGTTGGTGCTGCGCAGGTCGGCGCCATGGCGCAGCGTCAGCGCCAGGATGCCGTTATGGCCGCGCGCGCCGGCATAGAGATAGGCGCTGTCCTGCAGACGGTTCTTGGCGTTCACGTCAGCCCCCGCAGCCATCAGCGCCGCGGCCGCGGCCTCGTGGTTGGCCAGCGTGGCGCGCAGCAGCGGCGTATTACCGTCGCCGTCGCGCGCTTCCAGCGGCGCGCCCTGCGCCAGCAGGGCCTTGACCCGCGCGGCATCGCCGTCGGCCGCGGCCCGCAGCAGGTCGGCGCCGGCGTCGCCCGGCGCCGCCGTGCCGGTTTCCGCGACCGCCAGCAGGGCCGCCGCCATGAATGTGCGCCAGGATCGGATGATGGACATGCGGGCGAGCCTCCTGTTGATGGCTGAGTCATGCCCTCGATTATGCCGTCACGGCGCGCAGTGTCACGGATGCAGCGCCAGCCCCTTCACCGTCTTGTCCACCGCCTTCTTGGGCCCGCGCACCGCGATGCCGACCAGGTTCATGTTGGCAGCGTCTTCGGCGCGAAAGACCTCGCGGTTGGCCTCGTCGTGGCCAGTGGCGAACATGGCCTGGATGAAGGGCACGACCGTGAGTTCGCGTTCGCGCGCCGTGCGGTGTACGCCTTGCAGGCCGGCCAGGTCGCCTTCGAACACCAGGATCGGCTGCACGGACATGCTGGCATAGGGGTGCCCCGTGGCGTCCACATAGGGGGCGCCCAGCATCTCGGGCGCGGCGCTGGCCAGGCCGGTGGACAGGAAGGCCACCACGTTCAGGCGCTGCCACGTGGCCAGGTCGTTACGGACGATGATGGCAACTTTGGTATCAAACACGTCAAGACTCCGCTGGGGAAAAGTGCCCATGGTGGCGCAGTGCCCCAGCGAGGGTCTAGAACGTTTGTGCGCTGTGCAGGTATTTCGCCGGGGTGATCCGGTAGGCCCGCTTGAACCAGCGGCCCAGGTGGCTCTGGTCGGCAAAGCCGACCTGGGCGGCGACTTCGGCGGGGGCAATACCCCGGGCCAGCAGTGCGCGCGCCCGCCGCAGCCGGGCGTTCACCAGGTAGGCGTGCGGTGCCAGGCCGAATTCGCGGCGGAACTGCCGGGCCAGGGCGTAGCGGTCCATGCCGGAATGCTCGGCCACCTGGTCCATGCTGAGATCGAGCGCCATGTGGGCATCGATGTATTCCTGGGCGCGGCGCGCGCGGGTCGGCGAGGGGCGGGCGGGGGCGATGAGCAGGCGTTCGTGGTCGGCGGCCAGGTGTTCGATAAGGGCATCCAGGGCCTCGTCGCGCGCCAATTGCAGGTCGTCCGGGTCGAAGCTGCGCAGGGCCGCGACGATGCTGTGGATCAGCGCGGGTTCGTTGGACAGCGACGCGCGGAACATCGAAAACGCCTGGCGGCCGGGCTTGCGTTCGCGCCGCTCCATTGCGGCGTTGACCCAGGCCAGCGGCAGGTACAGCATCGAATACGTGAAGCCCTGCTCGCTGCCGGCGTGGCCGTCGTGCACGGCGCCGGGTTCGATCAGCATGGCGTTGCCCACCGTGCTGGTGACGATGCGCCTGGCGCACTGGAACTGCTGCACGCCTTGCAGCGTCACGCCCACCAGCATCTCGTCGTGGTCGTGCGGGTCGTAGGCGTGTCCGCGGAAATGGGCATGCACGACTTCGATGCCCGTCGCGTGGTCGCGCCGTACCCGGATCCAGTCGTTTGGTGTGGTCATAACGGAAATTCCCTGCCGCCGGGCGAGCCTGGCGCACTGTGGCGGCGGGGGCCACCCAACGGCTTGTTCGCCAGGTAGATTACTTGAATAATCGATCCGAGAAGAATCGGCGACATCCCCAGGCAAGCAAGGAGACGGTACATGGCAACCCCCGCAACACCCCCGGCGCTGTATCTGGACGACCTGTCAGTGGGCGACACGTTCACCAGCGCGACGCATCAACTGGACGTCGATCAGGTGCGGCGCTTTGCCTCGGAATTCGACCCGCAGCCGTTCCACCTGGACGAGGACGCGGCGCGCCATTCCCTGTTCCAGGGGCTGGCGGCCAGCGGCTGGCATACCGTCGCCATCACCATGCGCTTGCTGGTCGACAGCATGCCGCTGGCCGATGGCGTGATCGGCGCCGGCGCCGAGATCAGCTGGGCCCGCCCGACGCGCCCTGGCGATACGCTGCACGTGAAAAGCACGATTCTGTCTATCACGCCGTCGCGCAGCAAGCCGGACCGCGGCATCGTGCTGGTGGAAAGCGTGACGTTCAACCAGGACGGCGACGAAGTGCAGAAGCTGACCAGCAAGGTGGTGAGCTTTCGTCGCAAGTAGCCTGCGATGGCACGGGCATCGCGGTTGCAGTGATGCCTGTGCTGGGTACAATTCACGATCACTGCTTTTTTCGAGGGTCTCTTCCCATGCGCCATTGATGCGGCCGTTGTCATGACGGCAAATCTCCACTGCCCCCAACCGCGGGGGAGCTCTTTGCATCTTTGGAAACCCACTGCGCATGGCGAATTTTCATCTCGCCCTGGAAGGCGTTTCATACGCTTTGCCGGATGGCACTTCTCTTTTTTCCGACCTGAACGACACCTTCGACCTGCGCCATACCGGCCTGGTCGGGCGCAATGGCGTGGGCAAGTCTGTCCTGGCCCGCATCCTGGCGGGGCAGGTGATACCGTCACAAGGACGCCGCGTGGCGGCGGGCAGCGTGCACTACCTGGCCCAACAGGTCGACGCCGTGGCGGACGATGCCACCGTGGCCGACCTGGCGGGCGTGCAGCGCGTGCTTGCCGCGCTGCGGCGCATCGAGGCCGGCAGCGCGGCGCACGAAGACTACGATGCGGTCGGGGATCGCTGGGACGTCGCGCGGCAACTGCGGCGGGCGCTGGAACAGCACGGCCTGGCGCATCTGGATGCGCAGACGCCGGCCCATCTGCTGAGCGGCGGCGAGCGCACCCGGGTCGCCCTGATCGGCGCCTTGTTGTCGGATGCCGACTTCCTGATCCTGGACGAGCCCACCAACCACCTGGACCAGCCCAGCCGGCAGGCCTTGATCACGCAATTGGCGCAATGGCCGCGTGGCTTGCTGGTGATCAGCCACGACAGGCAGCTGCTGGACACGATGGACCGCATTGTGGAATTGTCCCCCTTGGGCTTGCACAGTCATGGCGGCAACTATGCGTTCTACGCGCGGGCCAAGGCGCACGAACAGCAGCGCGCGGTGGCGGAACTGGAGCGGGCAAAGTGGGATCGCCAGCGCGAGGCGCGGGCTCTGCAGGAACAGCGCGAGCGCCAGGAAAAACGGCAGGCGCGCGGCACGCGCAGCGGCAAAGAGGCCAACCAGGCCAAGATCCTGCTGGGGCGCCAGAAAGCGCGCAGCGAACAATCGACCGGCAAGCTGCGCAAGCAACACGCCGCTGCGCAGCTTGAACTGACGCAGCGGGTGCACGAGGCGGCGCAGCAGGTCGACGAGGGCTTGAGCATTCATCTGCACGCCGGGCTCGATGCCGGCGTGGCGCAGCGGCAGGTGGCGGTGCTGGATGCAGTCGAACTGCCCTTCGTGCCCGCTGCCAACCGGCAGCTGAGCCTGCAAGTACGGGGGCAGCAGCGTATTGGCGTGATCGGTCCCAATGGCAGCGGCAAATCCACCTTGCTGAAAGTGCTGGCGGGGCAGCTGGCGCCGCGCGCGGGAACCTGCACGGTCACGCCGGCCCGCGTCTACCTGGATCAGGCGTTGGGCAATCTGGACCCTGCCCGATCGGTGCTGGCTCAAGCCAGCGAAGCCAACCGTCTCCTGAGCGAAGGCGAGCTGCGCATGCGCCTGGCGCAACTGGGGCTGGACGCGGACAACGTGACCGTGCCCAGCAGCCTGCTCAGCGGCGGCGAGCGCCTGAAGGCCGCGCTGGCCTGCGTGCTGTATGCCGACCCGCCGCCGCAGCTATTGCTGCTGGATGAGCCCAGCAACCATCTGGACCTGCCGTCGCTGCAGGCGCTGGAGACGATGCTGTCGCGCTATCCGGGCGCCATGCTGGTCGCTTCGCATGACACGGCGTTCCTGGATAATCTGGCCCTGACGGACCAGTTGGTGGCGACGGACGACGGATGGCGGTTGCTGGGCGTGGGGCAGGGCCGCGACTGGAAACAATCGCAACAATAATTTTCGGCTCTCGGCCGCGTGCCATCACGGCCTCGAAGGAGCGAACCCCGGTGCGGGCCGCAGACGCATTGGCGTGCCGGGCCCGGACAGCGGTGATGCACCCTGCCGCTGCCCCGGTGGCAGGCGCCGGATCTTGTTTCAGCGGGCAGGCGAGCTATTGCGATCCGACCTCGAATCAGTAGTATGCCGGCTCCATTCAGCTTTCTTTCAAGGACCGAACCATGATGCCATCGCGCCCGCGCCTTGCCTTGTCCGCCCTGGCGCTTACGCTTGCGCTGTCCGGCTGCGTGAACCTGCCGAATTCCAACGGCGAAGGCACCATGGACGATCCGCGCTACGGACAGCTGCTGGACCTGATCAACGAGGCGCTCAAGGACGACATGGCCGTGGTGCTGGTGGCCGACCTGATGCCGCACGCCACGCTGAAAGACGCCATGACCATGACGCAGTGGACGGGCAACACGGTCTGGATGTTCGAGAAGGACCCGCGAATCACGTTCGGCCGCAAGTTCCAGAACAACTCGCTGAAACGGGACAAGGCGGAAACGTATCTGTTCAAAGCGTTCGAGGTGCACATCCTGCCGCCCGGCAAATACCTGCTGACCGGCGGCGACGACTACAAGCTCAATGCCTTGCTGGACCAGGTGGGCGCCCCGCGCGGCGCGGTCGGTTCGGGCCGTGGCGCCAACGGCACGGCTTACCTGTCGCCCGAGCTGTACCGCGAGTTCTACAAAGAAACCAACTGGCACGAAGGGTCCACGGGGTCCCAGCTCAAGACGCGCACGGTCTGCACGGCCGTGCACCGCGGCTCGGGCGCGTGCGTGGCCTGGGGCGAAGAGCAATACACCGAAACCACGCCGGGCGTGCGGGCGGGGTACTACGAAGACACGGCGTACCGGGACATTCCCGCCATCAAGGTACAAGCGCGCATCCCGCCCAAGCAGGCCCTGGCCAGCTTCACGCTCAAGGGCGGCCAACTGGTGCTGAGCCAGCGCATGCACATGAAGACGCCCAGCTACCAGTACACGCAGTCGGGCTGCCGCGCGGTCGATCCCAAGATGATCGAGTGCCCGCTGGAAAACCTGACCGTCTATACCTGGCCGGCGCCGATGGACTTCGCGCAAAAGCTCTTTTCCCAGCGCACCAACATCAGTGACCCGCAGCGCGAGATGCTGTCCCGGATGATCCCCATGCAGATCACGCCGCTGGGCAAGCAGGGCATGCAGGATCCGGTGTGGGGCGTGCCGCTGTCGCGCAAGTAGAGGGGTGCGTCCCTGCATACCGAGAACGCGCCGCCTTCCGGTGATCCCGCCGGAGGCAGCGCCGCGGCCGTGGATCAGCCGCAGCGCTGCGGCACCTTGCGCAGACTTTCCGTGTAGCCCAGTTCGGTGACCTTGGCGGCCAGCGCCGCGTAGGTCTCGTCGCTCAGGCACGGCACGCGTGCCATGATCCACACATAGTCGCGCTTGGAGCGGCCGATGATGGTGGTCTGGTAGGCGTCGTCCAGGTAGGCAATCACGTATTCCGCCTGGATCGGCCAGATGAACTGCATGCCCCACACCGCGTTGCCGGTATCCGGCTGGACGGTGGCCACGGGGTGCATCGTGCTGACATCGGCCTCGAAGCTGCCTTTGCGGTAGCGGAAGTCGGTCTGGATGCGGCCGTCGGACAAGCGGCGGTAGCTTTCCACGGCGTCGTAGGCATGGCGTTCGGGCCAGCTGGGGATATGGGCGATGACGTACCAATCGCCCATGAAGCGGTCCAGGTCCACGTGGCTGACCGGCGGCATGGGCGGGGGCGCGGCGCAGCCGGTCAGGATGGCTGCCAGGGCGGCGGACAGGGCGCGCAACATGGTCGTCTCCTCAAGGGCGTGTGAACCGGTAGTGGCCCACGCCCCATTGCTGGCCTGCCTCGTAGCCGAACAGCTCGGCGCAGGCCATCCAGAACATGCGCCAGCGCTGGTGCCACAGGTCGGCCAGGCGCGGGCCGTAGGCCTGGGTCAGCACGGCGCGGGCGGCCTCGGCCTGGGCATCCTGGTTGGCCAGCCAGTGGTTGGCCGTGCGTTCGTAGTGGGTGCCGTCCACGAACCATTTTTCTTCCAGTTGCAGGTCGCGCTGGAAGTGCAGCAGCGTGTCGGCGGCGGGCATGATGCCGCCCGTGAAGAAATGCCGGCCCATCCAGTTGTCGGCGCCTTCGGTCTCGAATGGGTAGGCGCGTTCGCGGTGGGCGAAGATGTGCACGAACAGTTTGCCGCCGGGTCGCAGCCATTGTCCGATGCGGGCCATCAGGTCCTGGTAGTTGCGCATGTGCTCGAACATTTCCACCGAGACGCAGCGGTCGTAGGCGCCGGCAGGCAGTGCCAGCACGTTGACGTCGCAGGTGATGACGCGCACATGCTGCCAGCCGCGTTCGCGGCAGCGCGCTTCGATGTGCTGGCGTTGGGTGGCCGAGTTCGATACGGCGGTGATGCGGGCGTTGGGGTAGTGTTCGGCCATCCACAGCGTCAGCGAGCCCCAGCCGCAGCCCAGTTCCAGAATGTCCTGGCCATTGGCGAGTTCGGCGCGTTCGCTGTACAGGCGCAGCATGGCGACTTCGGCCTGGTCCAGCGTTTCGGCGCCGGTGGGGTAGTAGCAGCCGGAATATTTCATGCGGGCGCCCAGGCACAGCTGGAAGAAGGCGGTGGGCAGTTCGTAGTGCTGGGCGTTGGCGGCGTCGGTGTGGATGGCGACGGGGCTGGTGCGCAGGCGTGCGATCAGTTGCTGGTCGCGCGCGGTCCAGGCGTCGATGCCGCCGGCGTATTCGGCGGCCAGGCGCTGGGCGCACAGGCGGCGGATGCCCAGGCGCAGCAGCGCGTCGGGCACCAGGCCGCGTTCGGCCAGGCCCAGCAGGCCGGGAGCGGGGCGGTCGGCGGCGAGCGGGGCGTCTT
>PJUB01000122.1_pt1 | contig 58340 bp, 51 predicted proteins | sample 1512141 | NCBI WGS metagenome assembly PJUB01 (sample SAMN08177677, study PRJNA422409) | Soil metagenome, whole genome shotgun sequencing project. | isolation source: Soil enriched on filter paper: alkali lignin treatment | place: USA: Madison | collected 2015-01-15 | reverse complement strand
GCCGTAGAATGAGCGATGGTGGCGATCAGGTTCTTTTTCCGAACCATGCCGCCGTAGAAGAGGGCCAGGCCCGGCAGCGTCATCATGAGCACCAGGGCCGTCGATGTGAGAATCCAGGCTGTGCCCGAGCCGTCCAGCGCCAAGGGGACCTGGTGTTCCAATAGGGGCGGCGCGGCCGCCAGGGCTGGCGCCGAAAGCGCAACGCCGAAAAGGCCGCAACAGAATGCTGCGGCCTTGGAAATCGTCTGTGGGGTCATGAGGGTCTCGGGGAGAAGACGCGGGGAAAATGATGTCAGGCGGGCTCGGCGGGCCTGACGCAGGCTTGAGCGGCCTCGCCGGCGGTCGATTCTAGCGTGATCTCCGCGAAAGCGCGTGCGCGCTGCTCCCCCAGCCACGGCGGTTCGCTGCGGAACACAACTGGGTGGAATGATCCCGTTTTTTGCATCTGCGCATTAAAGGGTGCGACAGCTCACTTGGCAAAAGAATTTTTACTGATCTCGGTAATTTGGCGACAAGTGGAAAAATTTATCCTATTCTTGGTTATAATATGGATTATGTTGCCGATTTTTAAGTTGCGTTGCGACAATGAAGTGCGCGGGTGCAAGGCCGCTGAAAAACTGCTCGGCGCGCGCCGGACATTCCCGTTTTCCGACGCCTGGGTGAAATACAGAAAGGCCCCGGTGGACCACGCCCAATGGGTCGGGCCCTTGCACGGGGGCTCGACGATCTTCTCGGCCCACTGGAGTTGCAGCCGGTCGCGCTGGCTGAACCGGAGTGCGGCGCATCTCGATGGGCCAGCACCGTCCCTCAGGTCTTCACTTCAGATTGCCGGAGCATCCTTAAGGGGGAGGGAGCTAGGTCGTCCTCTTTAAACTGTTCCGCCATCCACTCGATAACGACGCGCAAACGCGGCGAAAGCTGGCGTGTGTGTGAATAGAGGACGTGGACCGGCAGGGGGGCGGGCGGATAATCCGCCAGGACCTCAATCAGAACCCCGGCTGCGATATCGGCCTCCACGCGATACCGCGGCACCTGAATAAGCCCGAGGCCAAGACAGGCGGAAGCCACGTTGGTTTCTGGGCCGGTCACGGTGATCGCAGCGGGCAGCATCATCTTTCGATGCTTGCCGTCGACGGTGAAGCCGAACGGCGCGATCTCGGGCGCGTCGGGGGCGTAGTAGCCGATCATGCGGTGGCGGCCCCCTTCGAGATCGTGGGGCGTCTGGGGCAAACCGAAACGTCGGATGTAATTTGGGCTGGCGAACGTGCCGCGTTGAAGCGTGGCTAGCCGTCGGCGGATCAGCGAGCTGTCGACCGTCAGTTCTCCTGCCCGCAGCATGCAGTCGAACCCCTCGCGCACCATGTCCATGGCCTGGTGCGCCTCGCCGATGTGAAGGCGTAGGTCGGGGTAGGCCTCCAGAAATTTCGGCAGGCCCGGCAGCAGGAAGTGTCGCGCCTGGGTGCCGTGAACGTCGATCCGCACGAGGCCTGCGGGCTTCGCTCCGGTGAATCCGGCTTCGGCGTCCTCCACATCGGCAATCAGATCGACGCAGCGGCGGTAGTAGGCCTCGCCGTCCAGGGTCGGGCTGACATGGCGCGTCGTACGCTGGAGCAGACGCACGCCGAGCCGGGCCTCCAACCCCTTCACTGCGTCGGTGACGGAAGAGCGGGGCAGGCCCAGGTCTTCGGCCGCCTGGGTGAAGCTGCGTCTCTCCACGATCCGGGTGAAGACGCGCATCGCATCGAACCGATCCATTGTTCGTGCTTTCGAATAGTGATGTCGATTTGTGCCTGATTATCTATCTGAGAGAAATAGGCACCTTCTCCTTATCGGCCGCCGACAGCCGGCGGACACAGCAGGGAGAAGGACCCATGGCCAACAGCAGCGGCAAGGTCGCCATCGTTACGGGCGCGGCGGGCGGCATCGGCGCGGCGGTGTCGGAACGCCTGGCGCGGGACGGTTTTACCGTCATCGTCAACTACGCTGGCAGGACCGAGCCGGCCGAGGCCCTGGCGGCCCGGATCGAAGCCGCCGGGGGCCGCGCCGTCGCCGCTCGGGCCGATATTTCGGACGCGGCCGCCGTGGCCCGCCTGTTCGACACGGCTGAAGCCGCCTTCGGCGGCGTGGACGTGCTGGTGAACAACGCGGGCGTCATGCGCCTGGCGGCGATCAGTGAAAGCGACGACGCCCTGTTCGACCGCCAGATCGCGGTGAATCTGAAAGGGACCTTCAATACCCTGCGCGAGGCCTCGCGGCGTTTGCGCGAAGGCGGCCGCATCATCAACGTCTCGTCCAGCGTCACGGGCCTGCTGCAGCCGACCTACGGCGTCTATGCTGCGACCAAGGCGGCGGTCGAGGCCATGACCAGCATCCTAGCCAAGGAAATGCGCGGTCGGAACATCACCGTCAACGCCGTTGCTCCCGGACCTACGGCGACCAAGCTGTTCCTGGAGGGCAAGCCGCCGGAGGTGGTCGAACGCCTGTCGAAGATGGCCCCGCTTGAACGCCTGGGGCGGCCCGAAGACATCGCTGCCGCTGTCGCCTTCCTGGTCGGACCGGACGGCGATTGGGTCAACGGCCAGACGCTGCGCGCCAACGGCGGGATCATCTGATCCGACGTCCCTCACGCCCTGAACCTGCCCTGCGCGCCGCCCGGGAGCGCGAGAAGGAAGCTCATCATGTCCAAACAAGTCATCCTCGTCACCGGCGCCTCCTCGGGCTTCGGCCTGGCGACCGCTAAAGCCTTGGCGTCGGGAGACCATTCACCCATCCACTTCGGAAGACGATAGAGAACTTTTTGCACGGAACCTTCCGAAACCCATTGTCGAAAGCACCCCGTCGCGCCGAATGAAGGCGTGGATCAAAGCCGCTGAAAAGTGCCCGAGGATCAGGGCGAAGAAGGCGAAAGCCACCAGAGTGTGCGCCGTCCGCAGAAGGCCGAACAACTGCAGGTCCTGCGGAACTAGAGGCGGCAGGGAGAAGCTCGGCCCCAACTTCACCGGATAGCCGCCTGCCGACAGCATGGCCCAACCGATCAGGGGCATGGCGATCATCGCGGCATACAGCAGGACGTGGGATCCCTTAGCCACGGCCTTCTGGAGCGAGGGCATGTCCTCGGGCAGGGGCGGCGCTCGGGTCTGAAGGCGGATGGTCAGGCGAATGACGACCAGAATGAACAGGGCCGCGCCGAGCGGACGATGCAGGGAGAGCAGGGCCGCATAGGCCGGCCCTGCGGTCGAGAGCATACCCACGCCGACGAAAAGCATGGCCAGGATCAGGACCGCCATGCCCCAGTGCAGCAGGCGGATCGTCAGGGGAAAACGGGTCGGCATCAATGGGCTCCCAAGGACTTGCCGACAGCGCTGGGGCCGGGCGTCTCCACCGCGCGGCGGCGGAAGGAAGAGGAATAGGCGGCCGAACGCGCCGGCAGCAGGGGATCGTCAGACAAACCGATCCCGGCGGGCAGGATGGTGGGGTCGAAGGTGACGTCGCGGCAAAGGCCGGCTTCTTCCGGCCCGGCCCGGTCGATCCTCAGGACGCCGGTCTCCAAGGTTCGCCGGTCAGACGGCCAGGTTATGGTGGCGTCGCTCGTCGGATCGCCAGGGGCGGCGACGACGATCTTCATGCGCCAGCGCACCGGGCCGTGGGTAAGCCGCTCGCGCATATCGTCGAACAGATGGTCCGTCGGCACCTCATTGAGCCGTTGCTTGTCCAGCACCATCAATGGCGTCTCCGGTTCGAAGGACCAGCGAACCGCTCGGGCCTCCCCGGCGCTATCGATGAAACGGAAGGCGCTGATGCTGTAATAGGTCCCGTTGGCGAAGCTGTCCGGCAGCGGCGCAGCGGCGATATAGTCCTGATAGGCCTTGGTTTCGGGATGGCGGCTCAGATAGTCCTTCATCACTGCGGGATCGGGCTTGCCGGTCGCGGGGTTGGGTCGGCTGGCGCGCTGCAACTCGACGAAGGCTTGCGGCGTGGCGACCGGGAAGATCGGGGTGTGGTCCATGGCCAGTCGCCAGATCTCCCCCTCGGGCGACGTGATCTGCAGCGCCATGGCATGGAAGACGTTGCGACCGTCGGTGGCGAAAGGATCGCCGCCCGCGGTCGAGAAGCGGCCGAACACCGGATAGCTTCCGGCCTCGAACACGGCTGCGCGCGATAGGGAGGCGCCGGCGCCGTTCGCCTCAAAGACGCCGGTGAAGCAGAGGCCCTTGGCGTGGGCGCGCCGATAGCCTGGATGCGAGCCGCCGTTGTATTCAAGGGCGTCGGCGATTGCGCCTCCGCCGAGGCGCTTGGGGCCGATCCAGCCGCCGGTCCAGGCGAAGGCGACGGCGAGGGCGGCGGGAGCGGCGACGACAGCCGCGATCGCCGCAGGCCTGGGGTGTTTCATGACGGGCTCCGCTGAAGGTGACGTCTGGTAGGACAGCCGTCGCGCCGTCTCTATTCCCGGCGAGAACGAAAAAAGTTCTGATGGAATAATCCGGGCTCGCGTGATGTCTCTTTTCTTGCATGACGCCCGCGCCGGACATGATCGACTTGGTGGAGCCGCTGATTCCGGCCATGCGACGCTATGCGCGGGCCCTCTTGCGTGATCGGGAGGCGGCCGACGATCTGGTGCAGGATTGTCTCGAGCGGGCGATTACGCGCTGGCCCCAGCGTCGGCCGGACGGCAGCGCCAGGGCCTGGATGCTGACCATGCTGCACAACCTCGCCATCAACCGTATCCGCAGCCTTCGGCGACGCGGCGACGCCGTCCCGCTTGAGGACGTCAACCCTTCCGTCCTTGGCCGAGTGGGAGACCAGGAAGCGGCGATGCGGGGGCGGGACCTGCTGGCGGCCCTGGATCACCTGCCGGATGATCAGCGACAGATCATCCTGTTGGTTTCCCTGGAGGGGGTCAGCTACGCCGAGGCGGCGGCGATCACGGGCGTCCCGGTCGGCACCGTCATGTCGCGGCTGTCGCGCGCCCGCGAACGCTTGCGCCACCTTCTGGCAGAGCCCGAACGGGCCCGACCGAACCTGAGGATCGTGAAGTGACCGCGCCGATTTCAGAAGACGATCTGCACGCCTTGGTCGACGGCCGACTTTCCGCCGCGCGTCAAACCGAGGTCGAGGCCTGGCTGGATCATCATCCGGAGGTCCGCGTTCGAGTTAACGCCTGGCGCCGGCAGAACCACGACCTGCGCGCCGTCTTTTCAGGGATTGAGGACGAGCCCACGCCGGCGCAGTTGAGCATTCGCCATCTCGCTGCTGGTCGGAGATTCTGGCGAGGAGATCGGCCAGGCGCTGCCGCTGCCGCTGCAGTGCTGTTGCTTGCGTTGGGGGGAGCGGCGGGCTGGACCTTGCACGGGTGGAGCCGACCCGCGCCGAGCCGGGGGATTGAGGCCTTGGCCCAAGAGGCGGCCGCCAGTTATGCCGTCTATGCGCCGGATCTCGAGCGACCGATCGAGATTCCGGCGGCGGACCTTGCTGCGTTGGATCAGTGGGTGTCCCGTCGCATCGGTCGTCCGGTACGGGCGCCGGACCTCAGCGGTTCCGGCTTCCGGCTGCTGGGCGGCCGACTGATTGCGACGCCCAATGGGCCGGCGGGTATGTTCCTTTATCAGGCCGAGGGCGGCGCACGTGTCGCGATGCTCGTGCGGCCCATGGAGATCGACAAGACGGCCTCCATGCGTCGGCGGGTGGAGGGAGCGACCGAGGGCTATGCCTGGGCCGATAGCGGGCTGGGCTATTCTCTGGTTGCGGCTCAGGGGGCCGAAGGTTTGGCCCATCTTTCGCGAGAGGTACGACGCCAAGCGGTCCAGGCACCGGTTTAGACTGAGTGACGAGACAGGCACATGCCGTTCTTGGCTAACGAATTGGGGCTGGTGGGGCCGATTCGCAGGTTCATGCCATAAGCGGATTGAAGGTGTGAGGTATCGCCTCAATCCTGCTCCCGCACCCAAGCATCACTGAACCCTCGTAGCCCTCGCCCCGGGGGGTTCTGCTTGGGGGACCTGTCACAACGCCCGCAATGCCGCCAGGCATACGCACGCTTCAGTTTGCGCTCGATCTCTGCGAGTTCGTGTTCCCGCGAAGGAAGGGCTTGGCGCTCTGCGCGATCGGCAGCCAGCGTGAGATTGCTGACCACCACATGATGCATAAAATGGTCTTGCGGATTCTGAAAACGGGTTAGCGGACGCATCTCCTGCGGGGACCCGGGATGTTTCGGTGCGAGACTCCAGACCGACTATTGCGAGAACAGGGTCACGTTGTGCGCGCGACCGGAGATCAGGATTCCGTTGCTAGGGGTGCGCGCAATGGCGTCTGCCTCATCGAACGCGCGTAGGACATCGTCGAGGCGTAGAGGTAAGCCGATAGAGCATACCGCTTTCGGTCCGTCGTCGGGGCTCGCCGGCGAGAAAGAGACAGATCGGCCCTCGATCCGATAGCGGCGGGCGACGCCTGCGCAAGCCGGCTCCCACCACACCAAGGCGTCGTCGCCGCTGATCGCGATCCCGACAGGTTCGTCGAGGGGGCGGCTGTCGATCGCCGCTACCCGCCATTCCCCCGCGAGGGAGGCGACGCGTTCAGCCGGTGCGGGGGAGTGGGCAGGCGCCGGAGCGCCGCTGCCTGTCCTGTGTGGTTGTTGGGCGGTTTCAGGTGGCGTCGGCCCGCAAGCGATCAGAACTGCGCAGGTGAACGGGATCAACGGGTGGAGGAGGGCTGTAGCCGGTTTCATCGTCACGATCCGTCTCCTCTTGTCGTCGCTCCCTCGAAGTCAACGCCTCCCGGGCTCTGCGGATGCCTGGCCAGCGTCGGTCGCTACTCCAGCATCTCATGCGTCGAATGCGATGCGGGGGCTCCAGCTTCATAGATGACCTTCATCCCTCGAATATCTCACGAATGGCGCCGGGGATTTGTGAGGTCGGGCAATGCGTGTATCGAGCCGTGGAGCTGCCCATACGGTCGTTGGATGTGGCGGTGAAGTCGGTGCGGCTGTTGACGATAATGTCCGTCCTGGACGGAACCTGGATGGGTTCGCCATTGCCATATGACGCTTGTCCATGCAGGCGATAGCGGTTGCCGCCCAAGGACTCGTATCGATTGACTGCGAGTTGACCGAGGTAGTCGATCCTGTCCTCAAGATATGTGAACGGGAGATCGTCGGGAAGGCCGTCCGGATCGGCTTCACGGATCGCCTGCGCGCAGCTCATGTCCATCGCCCAGTACCCCTTCTCAATCGGCACGAGGGCGACTGTACCGGGCGCCTGCGCTTCAGAGGCCGCCTGCGGGACGGCGGCGCTTATCAGTTGCGGACGGTGCTGCTGAACGACCGCCTGCATCCGCGTTGAAAGCTGCGCGAAGGCGCATTTCTGATAGGTGGTGTCGAACACTTCCATCTGTCGAGCGCTGGGGCTGCCCTCGCGCCAAACGAAGCGTCCCGGTCCTGTCGCCTTTGCGCCTTGGACCTCGCCGCCCATATCGTCGGCCTTCCAGACGCGCGTGAAGCTCGTAAAATCCGCGCCAGCATCTTTGCTGCCGGCCCCTACGCGTCGGATCTGGTGGACTTCCGCGCCCATCATCTGGCTGATGTTTCCGATATTCGTCCCGTCGTAGAAGAATATATACGGGGCGCTGGCGCAGCCCCCGGATTCAACATCGGCATAGATGCCCTGTTCGATTGGCAACGGCGTGTGCGAGGCGGCAGCGGGCCCGGCCTGCGCCAAGGCGGCGTGCGCCGCCGCCCCTGTCGCCGGAGCGGCGGTATCGGCGCTATCGTTGGCGGACGATGGCGAGCCACACGCCGTCACGGCGAAGGCTGTGAAGCCGAGGGTTATCATCTTGGCTTCTGCGATGCGCAGGAAGCTGCTTACGTTGAGCATAGTCGATACCCCTTGTTGAAGTTCAGGCGTGAGGCGTCAGGCGGCCTGCCGAGCACAGGCCAGGGTGTCGGACAAATCTTGAATTAAGGAACTGGCCGTTTGCTCCGTCAGGCCGGCTACCAAGACGATGGGCCTGCTGTCGGAACGTAGCCGAAGGCTGGCCTGATAGCCGACATGGCCCTGGGCGTTCTCGGTGTTGTCGCGCAGGCTCGCACCGATTGCGCCTCCAGCCGTGGTGATCCGCTCGTAGCGGACAATCGCCGGTCCGGCGCTCTGATGGGTGACGGTAAACTCCACGATATCGGCTGCACGGTAGATGTGGCCATCGACCGTCACGCCGACCGCATCGACACGGATATTCTTGGGCTGGCGGCTTGCATTCTCGGTTTGCCAGAGACGTTTGCGCTTGCGGCCTTGAATGACGGCGATCACGCCAATGAAGATGAACAGAAATCCGATCAGGATGATCATCAACGGCAGACCGCAGACAATCAGGGCCACCCCTCCCCAGAAGAGCACGTTGGGCACGGCTTCTCCCGGATAGGGCGCGGGCGTGACGTGGAATACCGTGTCATGGCCTTCCTCGCGTCGGTGATAAAATGAAGTCATAATCCAACTCCCCCTTGAGTGTTCAGTCCTTGAAGGCGAGGAAGGCGCAGACGAGGCAGAAAACCCCAGTCACCAGAACGCCAAGAAACAGCTTTCCGAGCAGGTTATGGCGCATCTCCCGCTTTCTGAATGTGACGCTGGCGTCGTAGTCATTGAACTGAATGACGCCGCCGGAAGTGCGGTTCTCGAAGCTGTACTTTGAATCGCGTGATGTTCCGCGATGTGCTGCTTGCCCAGCGCGATGCCCCACGCAATAAAAGCGAGGCCTGCGACCCCTAATCCTACGCCCATCTAAGACCTCCTCAACCGTCCCAGCAGCCTCTAGGTCCCGCCACCGGTAATCGCCTGATGCTGCGGGTTAGGCGCCGCGCAGGTCTTGATGGCGTTCTCAAGAATTTCTAAAGCGGTGAGGGGGAGGGGACGACATGCACGGCGGAACTTCATCTTCGCGACGACGCAGGCGGCTTTGGCGCTTCGCAGGTGCTGAGTTCGACGAAGCGAGCTGGATGCTGCGCCTCGATGGACAAGCGGTCGCGCTGGAAGGCAAGCCGCTTGAGGTGCTGCACGAACTGCTGCTGCGTGCGGGGGAGGTCGTCACCAAGGATGAACTGCTCGATACCGTCTGGCCGGGTGTCGCCGTGGTCGAAGGGTCTCTGCCGACCGCCGTTTCCAAGCTGCGCAAGGCGCTAGGCGAGCGGCAGGACAGCATCATCGAGACCGTGCCGCGTGTCGGCTATCGTCTGACCTGTTCGGTCAGGATCGAAAGCATAGAGTCTCCGCTTGCGCCCCGCTTCACCTTCGCAGCGGGCGACGCTGTCCCGGGACGCAAGCAATGGCGATTGGAGGGACCGCTGGGCGACACGGGCGCAGAGGACGTGTGGCTCGCCAATCACGACAAGACAGGCGAGCGCCGCGTGTTCAAGTTCGCCGATGCGCCGGACAAGCTGCGCGCCCTCAAGCGCGAAGCCGCGCTCTCGCGCGTGGTGTTCGCAGGGCTTGGAAAAGACGCTCCACTGCCTGCGCTGCTGGAATGGAATTTCGAGGCTTCGCCCTATTTCCTCGAATACGCCTACGGCGGGCGAGACTTGATCGTCTGGGCCAATGAGGCGGGCGGGATTGCGGCAAGTGCGCTCGAAGAGCGGCTGGTCGTGGCGGCGCGGATTTGCCGTGCGGTTGCGGACGTTCACGACCTTGGCGTGCTGCACAAGGATTTGAAGCCCGCCAACATCCTGATCGATGAAGGTGAAGGCAGCCGAGCCGTGCGCTTGGCGGACTTCGGCAGCGGGCGCTTGCTCGACGGCGCTGTGCTCGACAATTTTCAGATCACCAATCCCGGCTCGCTCGACGCCGATCTCGGCCGGGACGAGCCGCGTTCAGGCACGCTCGCTTACCGGGCGCCCGAACTGACGGGCGACGCCGTTCCGACGGTCAAGAGCGACATCTATGCGCTCGGGCTCATCCTCTACCAGTTGGCGGTGGGGGATTTCACCAAGACGCTCGCGCCCGGGTGGGAGGAGAATATCGACGACCACCTGCTGCGTGACGACATCCGGCAAGCCGCCGAGGGCGATCCCTCACGCAGGTTGGCGAGCGCCAGCGAACTGGCCGACCGCATTGAACGGCTTGATCAACGGCGGCGGGACGTCGCCGAAGAGGCCAAACGCGCGGCCTTTCTCGCCGATCAGCAGCGCCTCGAAGAACGGCGCGCCGTGCGCCGCCCATGGGTGCGCGCCGCCGTGACAAGCTTGACGGTCGGCTTGCTGGCGACCTCGACCCTTGCGAGCGTGGCGCTCTATCAGCGCAACAAAGCGGTCGAGGCGCAGAAGCTTTCGCAAGCGAGCTACCGCTTCCTTGCCGAAGATGTGCTGGCGAATGTCGATCCGGCGCGGGCGTCCGCCGCCGAGGAAACGCTGGTGCAGGCCATCACCCGTTCGGGCGGGACGATCAGTCAGCGTTTTCGGGGGCAGCCGGAAGTGGCGGCCTACCTTTACGCAACGCTGGCGCGCGCCTTCGATCTCCGGTCGGACTACGCCAACGCCTTTCGCTATTACGCCGCCGCCGACGCCAGCTATAGCCAGGCGGGGCTCGACGACAGCGCTGAGGCCGTCAACGCGCGACTGCAACACGCCGGCGCGCTGGCGCTCTCGACGCAGACCGGAAGTCTTGATCGCGCACGCGCTCTCGTATCGGCGGCGCAAGGGACCATCGCAGCGCGCGGGATAGACGCGCCTGAAACGTCTGTGTGGCTCAATTCCGCCCAGGGCATGATCTCTCTGGCGAGTGAGGATGTGCCTGCCTCGCAGGAGCATTACGCGCGCGCCTATGAAGCCGCACGGAACCTCCCCGATATCTTCTCTGATCGCCAGATCGTGAATTTCGGGCAACGCCATGCGTTCAGCCTGCTGCGCCTCGGCCAAGGCCCCGAAGCGGAACGCGCCTTCCGGCCGCTGGTGGAGAGGATGGTTCGTCTCGCTGGGGCCGATCATCCCGACACGCTGCTGCTGCGCCTGAACCTCGCGCAGTCGCTGCTCGTGCAGCAGCGCTATGGAGAGGTCATCGACGCGCTGGACCCCTTGTTGCCGCTAATGGAGCAACGACTCGGCCGTGATCACCGCATCACGCTTCTGTTGCTCTCCGCGCGCCAGCAAGCGCTGGGGTCGGCCGGGCGCTATACGGAGGCGGCGGAGGACGGCGAGCGAGTGTGGCGCGCCGCCGCGCAAAAGGATGGTGCATCGTCCTTCGCGGCAGTCGCGGGTCGCGCCGATACAGGCATATCCCAATGCCGCGCAGGGCGGCTTGCGGCGGGCTCCGCAAATATCAGCGCGGCTCTGGCGGCGCTTGGGCAGGACGCCGCGAACCGTGGCGCAATGAAGGACGCGGTTGAGGCCGCGCTTGCCGATTGTCTGATTCAGATGGGGCGCTTCGATGAAGCGGAATCCCTCCTGCGCGGGATTGATCGTGTTCAGGTGGCCCAACTGGTCGGAGACCGAAATTTCGGTGCTCTTGTCGATCTCGCATTGGCCGAGATCGCGTTCGGGCAGGGGGATAGGAACCGCGCGCGGACGCTGTTTGACGCCGCCAGCGGGCCGTTGGGCGATACACAGGATCTGTTCGTGAAGCATCGTCTGGGCGTCCTGAGAAAGGCGCTGACCTAGTCCGCAGTTCCCCGAGGCGGCGACGGTGACACGTAGACGTCGAGTGTGGCGAAGTCGTGCGTCAAGCCCTGTCAGCGGTCATGCTTAAAACCGATCCTACTCAGGCCATAACTCTCGCATCCGCTGCACCAACTCTTGGGAAGGCGGGCGGCCGCCCTGGGCGCCCGGGGGAGGCCATCGTCCGGCGAGAACGGCGGCGCGAACCGCCTGCGCTGAGGGCGGAGGAAAGCGCCAGCCGGCGGCGGTCAGGCGGGCTTTGACCCGCGATTCGGCTTGGGATTCGATGGGTCCGGCGGGGCGGACGGGGGCGTTCAGGGCGGAGGCGATGGTGTCGCCGTTGACGCCGACCGCCCAGGGGTCGGCGCCGCGCTCCAGCAGCAGTTCGGCGATCCGGTAATTCCGCATGGCCACGGCGGCTTCCAGCGGCGTGCCCCCGGTGCGGTCGGCGCGATTCACGTCGGCGCCGTGATCCAGCAGGAGCCGCACCGCGCCCAGGGAGTTCAGCGCGATGGCTTCGTCCAGCGGCCAGAAGGCGTCGGGTGCGACCGGGTCGGGCGATGCGCCTGCCTGAAGCAGGGCTTGGGCATGCCAGGGCTCGCGGGCGCGCAGGGCCAGGCTGAGCGAAGTCTCGCCGTTCGGGCCGTCAGGCGGTGCGCCCTTTTCTAGCAGCAGGCTGACCATGGCCCGGTCGTCGCGTGCGACGGCCAGGGTCAGCAGATCCAGGTTCTTGCCGTCGCCGATGCGGGCCAGGGCAGGATCGGCGTCCAACAGACGGCGGGCCTTCGCCAGATCGCTGTCGCGGACCGCCTCGACCATGTCGCGGGTGGAATGGCCGTCCCGGCCCAGCGCGGCCACGCTGGCCGGGGAGGGCAGGACGGTGCCGACGACGAAACCGTCGGCGCGGGCGTCGCAACCGCTCATCAGAACTCCAGCGAGAAGGATCGGCGTGAAGAGGCGCATCTTGGCGTTGAACGGCCTGCGGGTCGAGGCCGTTCCGCCTCCTTATCGCATGGCGTCCAGGCTGGACTGGAACCATTCGACGCCGTGCAGGGCGCCGGGCGTCCAGTTCCACCAGGACTTGTCCTCGGGCGGGGTGGGGGATACGGCGATGCGGTCGCCTACGGCCCCGGGCGCGTCGCCCGCCCATCCGCCGACCACGCCGCCGAGCGGGCCGAGCAGAGCGCCCCCCAGACCGCCCAGGATGATCCGATCGCCGCCGTCCTGCAGCAGGCTGAGCGGATCGCCCTTGAGATAGAAGGCGTCGATGTCGGGCGTGGGGCGTCCGCCCGCCTGCGCGCTCTCGATGGTGGAGGCGTGCAGGCCGGAGGCGTTGAAGGTGTCCGCGTCGTGGCCCGACGCCAGAGACGCGGCCGAGGCCATGCCGCCGCCGAGCGAGTGGCCGGTCAGGGTGACGTCCGCCTCGACGGCGGCCAGTCGCTGGCCGATGCGCAGGGCCTTGTCATAGTGCTCGGAGGACAGGCCCAGCGCCTGCTGGCCGTTGTTGACCCAGTCCTCGCCCGCCTGGGAGCCGCGGAAGGCGACGACGTAGCGGGTCTGGCCGCCCTCGTCGCTGACGTAGACGCGGGCGCGGAACTCGGAATCGGCGCGCTCCAGCAGGTCGGGCGTCAGGCGCAGCCGGTCCAGGTCGTCAGGTCCGGCCACGCGCCAGCCGTCGGGCGGCGAAGGGGTGTCGTTGTAGACGTCGGCAGACAGCGCCAGATGCGTCCGCGCGGCGTCCAGGTCGACGACATTGTCCGAACGGGCGGGGGCGGCGACGGCCTGGGTCTGCACCGGCGCGGCGGGCGGAGGCGCCCAGTCCAGAGCGACGCGCGGATCATCGTCGAAGCGCGCCGCTGTGGGCGTGGTCTGAGGTTGGAACGATGTCGCGCCGATCCGGTCGATCTGCATGGTCGCCTCCCGATCCTATGCAGTCACCCTATCGTTGCTCGCCGAACCGCGCTGCTAGGGTCTTCCCTAGAGGTCTTCCCTAGACTGGGGCCTTAACGCACCGCGCCTGCATGCAGGGCCTGTTCGAAGGCGGCGCGGGCGGGGCGAGGCAAGGCGTCGATGCGCGCTGACAGCCATTCGGAGACGTCCTGGCCGGGAGCGGGCGAGGCGACGCCCGCGCCTTGAGCGAAGTCGGGCAGGGTCTTGGGGTTCTGCGACAGCGCGGCGGCGATCCCGCCTGTGAAGAAGCCTGCGTCCTCGGCGCGAGGATGCCAGACGCCCCCGTCCTTCTGTTCTGAGGCGGACAGGGCGGGGACATCGGCCGTCAGCGTCGCCCATTGCCGCCCTAGATGCGCCGCCTCGCCGTTCTCCAGCATGGCGGCGGCGTAGGCCTGCAAGGCGTGGCGACCGCCCAGGCTGCTCTGAAGCTGGTTCGCCACGCCCGAAGGGTCGGCATCCACGGCGGCGGCCAGGGCGGGCAGGGACGTCGCGTCGATCCGTGCGGCGGCTGCGATGAAACTCTCGCTCGTGATGACGGCCGAGGGCGTGGTTTCAGGCGTCTCGGGGGAGGAGTCGCAGGCGTTCAGCATGGTCAGGGTCGCCAGGATCGGAAGCCAACGGGGGGCAGGCAAGGCCGCGTCCTTTCCGTCCGGGCGCGGCCAGACTCTGAGGATCAGTTCAGCGGGATCCGCGTCACGGACTCCCAGCCCTCGTTGTAGCTGACTTCAGCCGGGCCGTCATAGGGGCGGCGGCCGTCCGCGCCGGTCGGGGTGGTCAGGGCCACGATGCTCTCGAACAGATCGGCCTGGCCGCTCTGATACTGGCTCAGGGCCGTGTCGAAGACCTGGTCGCTCAGCCAGCCGGTCGCATCGCTGACGCCCGGTCCGGGCAGCTTGCCGGTGGCGAAGCCGAAGATGGTCTTCAGAGTCTCGACGTTCTCGGCCGCGCCCTTGTTCACGCCCTCGAAGGCTTCATGCAGGGCGCCGGAGAAGTAGCCCATGCGCTCGGCGGCCGGATAGAAGACGCCGCCGTCCTGCTGCGTCGGGGCGGTGAAGCGTTGCAGCATGTCGCCCTTCAGATCATTGCCGCGCGCCAACTGGTCGACCAGGCCGCGGATGGTGTCGGCGCCGCCGTCCTGACCCAGGGTCTCCTGCAGGAAGGCGGTCATGCCCTTGCCGGCCTGATAGTCCTGCTCCAGCGCCTCGACCACGCCGTTGACGTCGGATTTCAGCAGGCCCTCCATGCTGGCGCGAATTTCGTCGGCGGCGTCGCCGGTTCCGATCGACGGCGTCAGCACGCCGTTGGCGTCTGAGACGCTGGCCATCTGGCGGCCCGCCAGCTCGAACACCCGCGCCTTCAACTCGGCGTCGGGGCTGGTGGCGGCGGCGTTGACGGCGGCGGCCAGCGGTCCGGCGTCATAGCTGTAGGTCGGCACGCCCCCCTGCATGTTGGTGTACATGGTCTGCTGAGTTCCGGCCTCGAAGACGGCCGACAACTGGGTGTCGCTCAACGATGCATAGGCGGTGCTGAGCGCCGAGGCGTTCCCGCCCAGGCTGCCCAGCACATGGGCGACGGCCAGGCCCTCGGCGTCGCCCATGTCGGAGATCATCACGCCGCCCATGCCGTCGGCCTCGGTCGTCTGGGGCGCCAGGGCGGTGATGAAGTCGGTCTTCACGTTGGACGTCGCGTGGGCGGCGACGCCCTGCGCCAACTCGATCTTCTGCTCGCGGTTGTCATAGGCGTTGTAGACGCGCTCCAGCTGGGTCGCGTCCAGCGAGCCGCCCAGCGTCGTGTGCAGGTCGCGGCGCTCGTCCACGTTCAGCCCGCCGCCCATGCCGAGGAAGCCGGAGTTGTCGAGTTCGTCCGTCCACTTGTTCAGCTCGTCGTCGGACAGTTCGGAGACGACGGCGTTGCGCTCTTCCGCCGTCAGGCCGCTCAGCGTGGCGTTGATGTCTCGAAGGTCGCCCTGGGAGACGTCGTTGAAGAAGCCTTCGTCCAAGCGGTCGCGGATCGTGTCCAGCGCCTGATCGACCCGGCTGGTCGAGGGCGATCCAGCGACGGGGCCGCTGACGGGCGAGGCCAGGACGCGGGTGTCGACGGACGGCGAAAGAGGCGTGACGGTCATGACCGGCTCCTGCACGATACGGGCGAATACTGGGGCGAGCCTATGGCCGGGGCGAAGGCGGCATAAGTTGGGGGCGTCCTTAGCTAGGGGTATCCCCTACGCCTGATGGACCGCGAACGGCGTCGCTAGGGAAAGCCCCAGATTTCAGACGCGCGAAGAGACGCCAGAGTGGCCTGACGGATCACCGCGTCTTTTGGAGCCGACCCATGTCTCTCGCCGCTTCCTCCGCCACCAGTCTGTCCGCCGCCGCCGCCGGGGCGCGCGACGCCACGCCCGCCCACACGGTTCGGGCGGGCGAGACTCTGTCCGGCATCGCCGAACGCTATGGCGTCAGCGTGGGCGACCTGCTGGCGGCGAACCGCCAGATCACCAATCCGAACCTGATCAATCCCGGCCAGACCGTGACGCTGCCGGTCGGCGCGGGGGAAGGCCGGGGCACCGCGCAGGCCGAGGCGGCGGCCGTTCATACGGTGCGCGGCGGCGACACGCTGTCGGGCATCGCCCAGCAATACGGGATGAGCTGGCGCGAGCTGGCGGCGGACAACGGCATCGCCAATCCGGCGCTGATCCAGGTCGGTCAGCAGATCCGCTTGAACGGCGCGGCGCCCGAGACGGCGACGCCGGTTTCCGAACCCGCCGCTGAAGCGACGGCGACGACGGCGGCTGGTCAGGAAGGCGTCAATCCAGATCTGGGCGCCCTGTCGGCGCGCTATGAGACGGGCGGGCGTGGTCCCGGCACGGTGTCTTCCGGCTCGGGTGATCCGGGCGGGGTGTCCTATGGTTCCTATCAGCTGGCGGTGAACCGCAATCGGCCGCAGGAGTTCCTGGCCGCCGACGGCGCACGCTGGGCCGATGAGTTTGGCGGGGCGGCGGCGGGCACGCGCGCCTTCTCCGACACCTGGCGCGCCATCGCCGCGCGCGAGCCGGAAGCCTTCCAGGCCGCGCAGCACGCCTTCATCGAACGCACCCACTATGACGTGCAGTCCGCCCGGATCGAGAATGCGGGCCTCGACATCTCCAACCGCTCGCACGCGCTTCAGGACGTGGTGTGGTCGACCTCGGTCCATCACGGTCCGAACACGGCGGTCGTCACCCGCGCCATGGCGGCGGTCGAGCGCCAGGGGATCGACGCCTCCAGCCCCGACTATGATCGCGCGCTGATCAACGCCGTCTATGACGAGCGCGGCCGTCGCGACGGCAACGGCGAACTGGCCTATTTCTCCAGCTCGCGCGCCGATGTCCAGGCGGGCGTGGCCCAGCGGTTCGAGGACGAGCGCCGCGACGCCCTGAACATGCTGGACGGCCGCTGAGCGCATGACTGAATCCAGCGCCATCTTTGGCGCGTCCGGCGCCTCGGCGGTCTCCGCCGGGGCGTCGTTCGCTGAGAGCCGCTCATTGACAGTCGGCGCCGCCGTTCAAGCGATGGCCCAGCTGGCCGGCGCGGTCCTACCCGATCCGGCGGACAGTCTGGATCGCGGCGTGGCCCTGTCCCAGGTCTGGGCCGAGCAGGGCCAGCAGGGCGGGGCGGTGGTCGCCGGCGACATGCGCGTGCTGGCGGCTCAGACCGGCCAGGCGGTCGCGGCGCGGCTGAGCGCCGTCTCTCCGATCGAGACGGGCCGCATCGATCGCGCCCTGACCGACTTCGTGCGCGCGGTTCAGGATCACGCGCGCGCGACACCGCACCTGACCGCACCCGCCGTGGTCGAGCCGATGCTGCGCGCCCTGGCGGCGGGTCTGGCGCGTGAAGAAGGCCCCGCCGTCGCCCGCGACAGCGCCGTCGAGCAGTTCGCCCGCATGGTGGACGCTGCGACCGCTTCACTGGAGCGGCGCTGAGCCAGATCCCTTGCTGTGACGCAAAGCAAACCCCGCGGACCGAAGTCCGCGGGGTTTCGCGCTGAACCGCAGGTGAAGTTCAGCGCGTCGGCGTTGGGCCGAGGGCGATGCGCGGGCTGCCGGGCTCGCTGGTTTCAGAGGCGCCGCCCAGGGCTTCAGCCAATCCGCTCAACACGCCGGTCAGCAGCCAGGCGCCCAGGACGCCGCGCAGGGCGTCGCTGAAGGCCTGAAGCGCCTCGGGCAGGCCGGCGTTGCCGATCTTGGTCAGGTTGAAGTCTTCCTGGCTGACGGCGTCGCCGGTGATGCCGCTGGTCCAGCCCGATCCGGCGGCGTCGTCCTCGCGGATGGTCAGGCCGTCGCGATAGGCGGCGTCGAGGGCGTAGCCGTTATTGCTCATGCTGATGTTCAGGTCGCCTAGCCGGTTCTGGCTGACGCCGTCGATGATCATGGCCTGGTCGCCGCGCGTGATGACCAACTGGCTGGTGACGGTGGCGTTGGGATTGTTGCCGAAAGGCTCGGTGTTGACGGTGATCTTGGTGCCGTTTTCGAGCTCCAGGGTCATGGTGTCCCAGAAGTCGCCGACGTGCTGGCCATTGTAGTTGAAGTGCGGGTCGCCCCAGATCTGGGTGACGTTGCCGTCGGCGTCGCGCACCACGAACTCGGAGTTGGCCTCGTTGATCTCCAGCGTATAGCCGTCGCCCAGGTCCACCGTGGCCTTGCCGTCCTGCGGCATGGAGGCCGAGAAGGCGGGAGCGGCGGGCTGGAAGGCGCCGTTGAGCATCACGCCCAGCTGGAAGCCCATCTGGGTGAAGTTGGCCGCCGTGGCCATACGGTCGGCGACCGCGCCGAGTGCGAGCATCCCGACGGCGGTGGAGAAGGCGGTGTTGATGTTGGTCATCGCGTGCAGCCCCGAGGTTGATCTTGCTGATCGGCATCGGACCACGCGGGGGCGGGGCTTCACAGTCGGGACGGTCCCCATCAGGGACGACCCTAGCTTTCTAACCCGAGCGCCGCCCCATCGCCTTCAACACCTCCAGAACCGTGTCGTGGCGGCCCATGATCTCGTTCAGCAGGGTCTGCACCAGGCCGGTCATCATGATCAGGATGATCAGGGTCGCCAGCCACGCCTTGATCGACAGCGACAGGGAGAAGACGTTCAGCTGCGGTGCATAGCGGTTGACCAGGCCCAGGGCGCCGTCGGTGACGAACAGCACCACCAGAACCGGCGAGGCGAACAGCACGGCCAGGGTCATCAGCCGCGTGAACTCGCCCTCGAACAGGCTGAGGCTGCTCATGGTCAGCACCGGCGTCAGGCTGCCGATGGGCCAGATGACGAAGCTGTCCAGGATCGTGCCGACCAGCAGCAGCAGGCCGCCCGAGAACATGAAGACGAAGTTGGCCAGCCGCCCCAGGAACTCGCCGTTCAGCGAGGTCTGATGCCCGCTGAGCGGGTCCACCACCTGGGCCATGGTGGCGCCGACCTTGGTGTCGATGATCTGGCCGGCGGCCTCGAACGCCCACAGCATGGTGGCGAAGAAGAAGCCGATGACCACCCCGACCAGGGCCTCCTTGCCGAACAGCAGGATCCACTGAACCGTCGGCAGGGTCATCTGGGCCACCTGCGGCTGCATGGTGAGCACGGCCAGGCCGAACACCAGGAAGATGGAGTTGCGGACCATCGCCGGCACGGTCTGCGGCGACAGCAGCGGCATCAGCAGGAAGGTCGTCGCCACCCGCGTGGTCGACACCGCCACCAGGATGGCGTTGTCGAACAGACTGTCCAGACCCTCGAACACCTAGCGGCGCACCAGGGCCGGGAACTCGGTGAAGATGCGATCGCTGAACTGATACAGCGAGCCGCCGATCAGCGCCGCCGTGGCGAACAGGGTCAGCACGATGGCGAAGAATTTGGCCGTATATTGCAGGGTCTGTTCCTGAAGCTGCGTCGCTGACTGGATCACCGCCACGATCAGGCCGACGATGGAGGCGGCGATGATCGGCGGGGCCGACAGGAACAGGACGAGCCAGAGCGCCTGATTGACGAGCTCGATGGCCTGGGCGTTCATCATGGGGCGTTCTCCTAGACGTAACTGAGCACAAGGCCGTGGGACAGCTTCACCCACCCGTCGATCAGCACGAACAACAGCAGTTTGAACGGCAGGGAGACGGTGGTCGGCGACAGCATCATCATCCCCATCGCCAGCAGTATGTTGGACACCACCAGGTCTATGATCAGGAAGGGCAGGAAGATCAGGAAGCCGATCTGGAAGGCCGTCGCCAGCTCCGACACGGTGAAGGCGGGCACGACGACCAGGAAGTCGCGCGCGGTGATCTCGGCGCGCTTTTCAGGCGTGGAGATGCGCTGGGCGGTGCGCAGGAAGAAGGCGCGCTCGCGCTCGGAGGAGTGCTTGATCAGGAAGTCACGCAACGGCTCCTTGGCGCTGTCGGCATAGGCGAACAACTGCTGGGTGTCGCTGAGGGCGGCGGTGGGCGGCATGTGGTTGGTGGCCTCGGCCATGCGCTGGCCGACCGGGAACATGACGTAGAGCGTCAGGATCAGCGCCATGCCGTTCAGCACGATGTTCGGCGGCACCTGTTGCAGGCCCAGGGCGTTGCGCAGCAGGGACAGCACCACCACGATCTTGGTGAAGGACGTCACCATCACCGCCACGAAGGGCGCGAGCGCCAGCAGGATGACGGTGACGAGCGCCGAACCCGGCGAGAACTGGGACAGGTCCATGTCAGACGGCCTCCTTCGGGGCGGCGACGGCGTCGATCAGCACGGCGTAGGTTTCCCCCAGGGACACCAGACGGCCGCGCGCGAAGGCCTGGCCGGCGCTGCGCAGGGTGACGCGCATCTCGGCGTCCAGTCCGGTCAGGGGCAGGACGGCGCCGGGGCGCAGCTCGGTCAGGGTCTTCAGCGGCGCGGCGGTCTCGCCCAGATCGACCGTCACGGCGATCGGCGTGTCGGCCCCCGGCGTCAGTCCGTGCGCGTCTTCGGCAGGCGGGGCGGCGGCCTCGGTCATGCGGCTTTCCTTGCGTTGATGGGTGAAGTTTCGGGAGGCGGGGGCGAACAGGCCGACGGCCGTCCCGCCGGGAATCGACAGGCGCGCGGACCAGGCTCCGGCCTGAGCGGGGATCAGCAGCAGGTCGCCCGCGCGCAGGCTCGACAGATCGTCGGGCGACAGGCGCGGCCCCTCGATGAGCAGTCGGGCGGGCAGGGGCAGGTTCAGCCCCGGCGTCTGATCGCCGACACGGCGCAGGCGCAGGGCCAACGCGGGCGGTAGGGAGAGGCGCGCCTCGTGCAACGTACGCTCGCCGTCGCTGAGACGGACCTCGACGTGCGCCGCATCGAACGTGTCGGAACGCACGCCGACAGGCGTCAGCGCCTCGGCGCCTGCGTCTTCCAGCGCCGCCAGCAGCGGCTCCAGCGTCGAGACGGCGGCCAGCAGGGCGGCGTGGTCGCCATTCTCGAAGGCCGCGCCGTCGATCGTCAGAGGTGCGACGCGGACGGGGCCGTTCGGCGTGGCGAAGGCGACCTGCTCTCCGACGAAGGCCTCGTCCTGATCGGGGATCAGAACGCTGACGCGCAGTCTGTCCAGCGTCAGGCCGTCCAGGGCGGCGACCACGGCGGCGCGGGCGCGCACGGTCGGCTCGTCCAGCCGAAGCGGGCGCGCGGGCGCGAGCGAGCGAGGCAGGGCGTCCAGGGCCACGCTCACGCCTCCTCGACCTGGCCGGACACGGCCATGCGGACCAGATGGGTCAGGGTCGGCGCCTCCATCTTGGTCATGATGCGGGCGCGGTGCAGCTCGACCGTCTTGGGGCTGATGCCCAGGTCATAGGCGATGACCTTGTTGTAGGAACCGGCCACGACCAGATCCATGACCTCGCGCTCGCGCGCGGTCAGGCGCGACAATCTTTCCTGATAGGCGAGGGACAGCGGAGAAGCAGTTGTTTCGTCTTCTGTTTCCGATTGCGTGACGCGGAAGGCCAGGGCGATGGCCTCTTCCAGAGCCTTCTCCTGAAAGGGCTTCTCCAGGAAGGTGACGGCGCCGCGCCGCATGGCCTCGACCGCCAGGGGCACGTCGCCGTGGCCGGTCATGAAGATCACCGGCTGATCCAGCCCGCGCTCGCGCGCCGCCTCCATCAACTCCAGCCCCGACATGCCCGGCATCCGCACGTCCAGTAGGAAGCAGGCGGGTTCGGCCGGGCGCTCGGTCATGGCTTCGAGGAAGGCGGCGGGCTCTTCCCAGCACTCGACCTCATAGCCCAGGCTCTCCAGCCACCAGGCGGCGGATTGGCGGAACTCGGCGTGGTCGTCGACCAGGCAGATGCGGCCGGACGGTCCGCCAGCCGGTGTTGCGACGGCGCTCATGGGCGGGCCTCCTCGGACGGGGTTTCGGCCGCGGCCAGCGGCAGGGCGATGTGAAAGACGCTGCCGCCCGCCTCGCCCGGCGTGAACCACAGGCGGCCGCGATGCAGTTCGATGATCGAGCGGCAGATGCCCAGGCCGACGCCCATGCCGCCGCTGCGCGTGCTGAAAAAGGGCGAGAAGACGCGGGCGCTCGCTTCTTCCGGCACGCCCGGCCCGGTGTCGGTCAGGGTCAGCTCGATCTGGCGCGCGTCCAGGCTGTGGCGCGCCTCTATGGTCAGTTCGCGCCGGGGCAGGTCGACGCCGCGCATGGCGTCCAGGGCGTTGCGCGCCAGGTTGACCAGCACCTGCTGGATCATGACCGGATCGCCCAGGACGGCGGGCAGGTCCGGCGGCGTGGCGGCGCGCGCCGTCACCCGGTCGCGAGTGATCTCCCAGTCCAGCAGGTCCAGGGTGTTGCGGGCCAGGCGGGCCAGGTCCAGCCGCTGCACCTGGGGCTGACGCTGATCGACGAAGGTGCGGACGCGCTGAATCACGCCCGAGGCGTAGAGGGCCTGCTCGGTCGCGCGGTCCAGGGCCTCGGCGCCGGTCTCGAGCGTCAGGGCTCCGCGCTGCAGCCGCGCCTTCAGCCCGCGCAGGATGTTGGCGATGGAGCCGATCGGCTGGTTCAGTTCATGGGCGATCATGGTGGCCATTTCGCCCACCGACAGCACGCGCGAGGTGGTCAGCAGTTCCTCGCGGTCGGCCAGGTGACGCTGCTGGGCCTCCTGACGCTCGGCGGCGTCGGACAACTCCAGGAAGACCAGGCCGTCGGACAGGGCCAGACGCGCGTCATGCACCCGGCGGCCGCCCGGCTGGACGATCAGAGCGTCCGAGGCGCCCTCGCGCCGCGCCGTTGCGATCGCCTCAGTCAAGCCGGGCAGGCGGGTTTCGACGGCCGACAGGGCCTCGCCTTCGCGCCATTCGGGGAAGGCGGCGGCGAAGGCGCTGGAGCGCCACGTCAGGCCGCGCGCGTCGAAGGCGGCGGCGCAGATGTTCAGCGCCGACAGGGCGGCGTCGGTCCATTGGGGCGCGTCGAGCGGGCGAAGGGCGGCGGTCATCGGCGCGCCCCCGGTCCGCAGGCGGCTAGGGAAGTCCCGCATGGCGAGGGCGCGCCGATGCGCCTAGATTGGCGGCCTAGCGTGGACCCTTCCACGTCGAGGAGACCGCCATGACCACGATCCGCACCGACAACGCGCCCCTGTCCGGCGTCTGGTCGCGCGATCTGTCGGCCTCGACGCCGCTGGGCGCAGAGGCGCGGGCTCACGGTCGCGGCGGCCAGGCCTTCGGCGATTTCACCGCCTTCGCGGGCGACGATGTGCGTGTGCGGGTGTCGGATCGGCTGGACATGGACGCGGCCGCCCGCGCCATCGCCGATCATCTGACCGAAACCCGCGACAACGGCTTCGGCTGAGGCTATGCCTCGGTCATCGTGACCGATCTCGTTCTCAAGGCTGAACCCGACTGGGCCGGCGCGGCCCAGGCTCTGATCGATGGGCTGAATGGCCAGTCGACGCCCGATGCGCGCGTCACCGTGCTGCAGCGGGTCTGCGACGGTCTGGGCGAGGCGCTCTATCCCGGCTTCGTCAAGCTGCTGGCCGCCGTGGCGCGCTTCGGCGACGGGGAGGCGCAGCGTCTGGCCGCCGACGCCCTGGCGCGCGCCCTGACGACCGATCGCCTGCCCGCCACGCGCCTGCCCGCCTGGGGCGCAGCGGCCTTTTCGAGCCTGTCCGGCCCCGGCGGGGGGCTGATGACCAACGCCCGCAGCGTGGGGCCGTTGGAGTTCCTGTGCGTCTGGCTGACCCGCGACGTGGTGGGCCAGCCGTTGGAGGATGAGGCGTTCGAGCGCGCGGCCGCCCTGGTGCTGACCCTGATCCAGACCTCGCCCGAGGCGACGCGCCTCTATGCCGGAAAGTTGGCGGCGGACGCCGACAGCCCGACCGAGGGATTGCACAACCGCCAGAGCCGTCGCCTGGTGCGGCTGACTGCTGAAGGGTTGGCGGCGGGCCGCGCTCCGGCCGAGACGGCGCGCGCCGTGCTGGACGCCGCCCGCGCCGATCGCGACCAGGGCCGCTGGGATTTCACGCCGCGTTGAGATCATGGCTCACCGCACCCCGTCCGGCGGGCGATGCTCGCTGTCGGGATCGGCGGGGGCGACGCGCACCTCGGACACGGCCACGCCGCGCGCCTCCAGCCGACGGCGCATCAGCTCCAGCGCGCGCTCCAGCTCGGGCGTCGGCCGCTCGTGGGCGGCCAGTTGCAGCGTCAGGCCGCCGTCGGCCAGCCGCATGACCCCGAACCCGGCCAGGGCCAGGGTCCGGTCGGTGAACTGCACCTGCATGCCCTTGGCGGCGTCGGCCTGGGCCGCCAGCCAGGCCTTCTCCATCATCGACGCCATGGCTTCGACGTCGCCGGTAAAGCCCGCCGCGGCGGCGGGGCCGCCCTGGACGGCGTTCAGGCCGGTCGCCCCCGCAATGTTCAACTGGCCCTCGGCCTTGTCCGCCTTGTCGTCGGCCTTGGTCTCTTCGCGTCGTGCGTCGTCGGGACGGTCGCGGACGGGTTCGGCGTCTTCGTCGCGGCGGGCGAAGCGGGGCTGGCGCTCTCCCGCTTCGAGCGCATGGCGGCGCGCGGCGGCCTGATCCAGGGCGGCCTCGAAGGCGCCGCCGCTCCAGGCCGAGGGGGCGGGGCTGGCGGACCGTGCGGCGGGCGCGGACCGGGCGGGGGCGGAGTTGTTCACGGCGTCGGCCATCAGGCGCGGCCTCCCATAAGCAGTTGCAGGCGCGGGCGGCCCCGTTCCTCGAAATCGAGCTGTTCCTGGTCCTCGCGACGTCCGGCGCGCAGGGCCACGGCGCGACAAAGTTGGCCGTCGACGGCGTCGTGGCGGGCCGTGGCGCGCATCAGGGCGCGCAGGGCCTGATCCCGCTCGGCCTGGGCGGCCTCGACTGTGCGTTGGTCCTCGGCGCGGGCTTCGATCTCGGCCTCGCGGCGGTCGGCGATCAGGCCGCGTCGCGATAGGGCGCCTTCGATCAGGCGCGCATCGCCGCCCGCGCCCGAGGCGAACCATTCGTCCAGGGTTTCGATGTGGCGGCCCAGGGAGGCGATGGACTCCTCGCGCGCCTGCAACGCCGCCTGCGCCCGCGCCAGGGCGTCCTGGGCGACGGCGACCAGGCGGCGCGCGGCCTCGACCCTCTGCGCCCGCAGTCGGGCCAGACGCCGCAGCAGGGTGATGCGGTCGCGCCCGCTCATGACGCGGCCTCGGCCAGCTGGGCCAGGGCCGCTTCGGCCGCGACGCCTTCATGGGCGCCCTGCTGCAACAGGGCGCGAAGGGCGGGCATCCGCTGCACGGCCTCGTCGGCCAGGGGATCGCCGCCGGGCTTGTACTCGCCGATCTGCAGCAGGAATTCGATCTCGGCGTACTTGGCCAGCCAGGCGCGGACCTTGCCCGCCGCCGCCTGATGCTCGGGCGAGGTCACGCGCGGGAAGACGCGGCTCAGGCTCGTCAGCGGATCGATGGCCGGATAGTGGTTCGCCTGCGCCAGCTTGCGCGACAGATAGACGTGGCCGTCGAGGATGGAGCGGACCTCTTCGCCGATCGGGTCGCTGCCTTCCTCGTCCTCGATCAGCACGGTGTAGAAGGCGGTGATCGAGCCGCCCTCGATCGCGCCCGCCCGCTCGAACAGCCGGGGCAGTTCGGCGAAGACCGACGGCGGAAAGCCGCGCCGCACGGCCGGTTCGCCGACCGACAGGCCGATCTCGCGCAGCGCGCGGGCGAAGCGGGTGACGGAGTCCATCTGCAGCATGACGCGCAGGCCCTGGGCGCGGAAGCCTTCGGCGATGGCGGTGGCGGCGTGGGCGGCGCGGACGCGCTCCATCGCCGGGCGGTCTGAGGTGGCGACCACCACGACCGAGCGGGCCAGGCCTTCCGGCCCCAGGCTGTCGTCCAGAAACTCGCGCACCTCGCGTCCGCGCTCGCCGATCAGGGCGATGACGTTGACGTCGGCGGCGCAGTGGCGGGCGAACATCCCCATCAGGGTCGACTTGCCGCCGCCCGCCATGGCGAAGACGCCGACCCGCTGGCCCACGCCGACGCTCAGCAGGGTATCGACCGCGCGCACGCCGGTCGGAAAAAGGGCGCTGATCGGCGGGCGGGCCAGCGGATTGGGCGCGTCGGCGTAGACGTCGCGCAGGGCGACCGGCCCCGCGACGGGGCCGAGGCCGTCCAGCGGACGGCCGAAGGCGTCGATGACGCGGCCCAGCAGACCGGGGCCGCTGGGGACTTCGGTCCGGTCGTCGGCGGCGATGACCTCGGCTTCGGGACCGAGGCCGTTCAGGCTGGTCAGGGGCGTCAGTATGGCCGCGCCGTCGCTCAGGCCCACGACCTCGGCCTTGACCACGGGGCCGCCGGCGGGATCGCGGATCTCGACCTGCTGGCCGATGCGGGCGTTCAGCCCGGTGGCGCGCACCGTGGTGCCGAAGGCTTGAACCACCCGCCCGCGTCGGTCCAGGGTGCGGGCGCGGCGCAGGGCGTCGTGCAGGCGCAGTTCGACGGCGTCGTGGCTCATGCAGGGCGCCCCTGCTCAAAGGCGCGCTCAAGGGCGGCGAGCTGGACTTCAAGCCCGGCGTGGCTGCGCCCGGCGGCGGTCTCGATGACGCAGTCGCCGGGGGCCAGGGCGTCGTCGGGCCGCACCTCGATCGCCGCGCCGATGGGCCACAGGCGGGTCGAGACGGCGCCGACGCCGTCGGGGGCGACGTGAACCACGACCGGCGCCTCGGGCAGGACGTCCTTCACCGCCCGCTGGGCCAGGGCCGCCAGCACGGCCTCTGGCGCTAATTCGGCTGCGATGCGGCGCACCACGTCCAGCGCCAGGCGCCCGGCGGTCTCGCGCAGGCGCTCGCGTTCGGCCTCCATCTCGCGGTGCAGGCGGGCGGCGCGTTCGGCGACGTCGCGGGCGGCGGCGGTCAGCCCGGCCTCATAGCCGGCGGCGTAACCGTCGGCGCGACCCGCCTCGCCCTCGGCGGCGCGATGGGCTTCGACCTCGGCCAGCCGTGCCTGGGCCTGGGCCAGAAGTTCGACCGCCGCCTCGACGACGGCGCGCTCCTCGCGGCGGATGACGGGGCGGTCGGTCAGCAGGGCCGCGTCGGGCGCGGCGGCGATCAGGTGAAAGCTCATGCGGCGATCCCGCAGAGGGTCAGGGCCAGACGGCGCGCGGCCTGCGCCTGGTCGGCGTCGAGGCGCAGCAGGGGCGGAGCCAGGCCGTCGGCCAGGCGTCGGGCCGTCTCGCCCGACAGATCGGCCAGCAGGGCGGCGGCGCCCAGGCCTTCCAGCGCCTCGGCGTCCAGCGCGCCGACCGGCGGAGTCTCGGGCCGCTGGGCGGGCGGCAGGGCCAGGACGGCGTCGAGCGCGCTCTCGCCGATGCTGCGTCCGACGACGCCGAGCATCCGTCCGTCGATGCTGGCCGCCAGCCGTTCGGCGAGAAGCACGGCGCCGCAGCTGGCGGCCAGACGGCGGCGCTCGTTCAGGGGCAGGGCGGACCAGGCGGGCGCCTTTAGGATGGCGGCGTAGTCCATCGGCGCGCGCGGCGGCGTCAGGCGTCGGGCCAGGGCGCGGGCGCGCGGCGAGCGCGCGACGTCATCCGCGCCGTCCAGGGCGCGGGCCCGGCGCCACAGGGCGGCGCGTTCGGTCCTGGCGGCGCCCGGCGTCAAGCCTCGCCTCGCTTGGCGTCTGACTTGGCGCGCGGCTTGGGTCGCCGATAGAGGCCGTAGATGCCCAGTCCCGCCGCGCCCAGGATCAGCACGCCCAGCGGCAGGCTGAGCTGGGTGACGGCCGGCGTTTGCGGCTGGGTCAGGACTTCGGACGCCGGGAAGGCGACGACCGTGACCTTGTCGTATGGCAGGCCCTCGATCGAGTTGACCACCAGGGCCTTGATCGAACCTGTCTGGGCCGAGATGTCGTAGTCGGGCCGGTGCTTGATGAAGACCGAGGCGGAGGAGGGCGGCTTCTCCTGCGCCAGCGGGTCGCTTTCTGGCACGGCGATGTGGACGCGCGCCTGCACCACCCCGTCGATGGAAGAGATGGTCTGGCCCAGCTCCTGCTGCAGCGCGTACATCATGCGCATGCGCTGCTCCATCGGCGAGGAGACGAAGCCCTCCTTCTGGAAGACCTCGCCCATGCTGGCGAAGTTCTGGCGCGGATAGCCCCGGTCGTGCAGCAGGGCGACTGCGCGGGAGAAGTCGCTGCGATCCGCCTTCAGCACCCAGTTGTCGCCGTCGCGGGTCTTGGAAGCGTCCAGCCCCTGAGCCTTGAGCACGGCGACCATTTCATTGGCGTCGCGTTCCGTCAGGCCGCCGTAAAGCTCCTGCTGGCCGCAGGCGGCGAGCAGGAGGGCTGCGCCCGCGAGGGCGGCGAGCGATCGGATTCGCATGACCGCCTCCCTCAGGACTGTTGCCGGAACAGCTGCTGCAGGCCGTCCGAGGTGCGGTTGGCCATGTTGGAGGTGAGCTGGCAGTTGAACATGAACTCGTGCGCGCGGACGGTCATCATGACCATCTCGCCCGGCGTCATGCCGCCGGCCTTGCCCTCGGCGGCCTGGGCCAAGGCGGCGAGGTCCGAGGCCTGACCGTTCACCTGCTCCAGGGCGCCCATCATGGTCTTCATGACGCCGTTGGGCTCGGTCGGGGCGGCCGGGGCCGACAGGGGCGTGACGTGCAGCAGGTTCTGGAACTGCACCGCCTGGCTGAGGGTGGCGTTGTAGGCGACGTCGATCTGCTGCGTCTGGGGTTGCAGCATTTCGGGCGGCATGGCCGCTGCGGCGGCCGAGGCTTCGAAGGACATGGGCCCCTCCTGTTGGAATGAAGGGCTCAGTTCTTGCGAGCCATGGTCTCCAGCGCCTTGCCGACGGAGTCGGTCGAGGTGGAGGAGGAGTTGGCCATGAAGTTCATGCGCATCGACTCGGCGGTCAGCATGGCCATGGTCGAGGGCTTGTCCTCGCCGCCCGGTCCGATCTGCTCGGACAGTTCGACGATGCGGCCGGCCTGGGCGTCCAGGGTCTGGCCCCACGAATGGGCCATGGCCTCGAACCAGGAGCCGGGGCGGGCCTTGTCGCGCTCGCTGTTCAGGCCGGGCGAGACGGCCAGCATGCCGAGGCCGTTCAGACTTTGGGATGACATGGGTATTTTCCTTTTGGGCTGGGGTCAGAAGTTGAGTTCGGAACGGGAGCCGTTGCGCTCGACCAGGACGCGGGTGTCCTCGATCGAGACGATGCGGTGGCCGGTCGGCAGGACGGCGCCGGGGAAGTAGCGGGCGCCGTCGGCGGTGGTGACGTGGCCGCGCTCGCCGCCGATCACCGACACCACGCGCTTGCCGCCGCCCTGCTGAATGTCTTCGAAGCGGCCGCCCTCGTCGGCGCCGGGCAGCAGGCTGACGTCGATGCGGCGCAGGCCCTTGATCTCGCCCATGGCCAGACGCTCCAGGCGGGCGGCCTCGTCCGGGTCGCTGCCGGTGACGTCCAGCCGCACCATGCCCGCGCCGACCGAGCGCGCGGCCGCCTTCACCCCGTTGGCGAGGTAGAGCTCCTCGACCTGACGGGCGATGCCGTCGTGGGTCTGAAGCTCCAGGCGGGGGCGCCACTCGCGGGCGGCCAGGATGCGTTGCAGGCGCACGCGCTCGGCGTCCGAGGCCAGCATTCCCTCGATGCGCAGATCGCCCGCCTCGGTCTTGGTGACGACCAGCTTGTCGAAGCCCTCCTCCGACAGGACGGCCTGGACCTTGGCGGGCTTGGGCTGCGACTTGGGCCAGGCGGGGACGCCCGTGCTGATGGCGAACAGGGCCGAGACGGTGATGACGGCGATCAGCAGAACCGGAACGAACTTGGCCGAGCGCGACACCAGGGCGTTGGTGTTGTTCAGCAGATATTGCCAGTTGCGGCCGTCGTCGGCGGGACCGTCGTCCTCCTCGCCGTCGTCGTCAGGCAAGGGGCGGGCGGCGGCCAGGATGCGCTCGGCCTCGCTCCAGCGCGGGCTCTCGGCCTCGCCGATGGCGACGGCGTTGTCGCCGATCAGCAGCGGCAGATAGAGGGGCAGGATAGCCTGAGCCGGGGCGGTCAGTTCATGCCCCAGCAAGGTTACGGAGCCGGACGTCAGGTCCAGGTCGGCGGCGTCCGCCCGCGCCTTCAGCGTCAGCCGCACTCCCTCGGCGCTGGCGTCGCGCAGCACGATGTCGGCGTCCAGATCATGGCCCACGGCGATGACGCGGCCCCGCTCCAGAGGCGCCGAGGCGCCGCGCACGCGCCCGGCCAGGACGCGAAGGACCAGGCTTTCGATCTCGGGTGCGGCGACGGCGTCGGCGGGCATGGCGGATCAGTCCTTGGCCGGTTCATAGGGGGTGAAGCCGGGCGGCGGCGCTTCGCGCACGGCGACGGCGGGCGTAGCGGCCGGGGCGGGCAGGGGGTCGTTCGGCGCCGAACCCTGGTTGAAGCCCATGCGCGATCCGCCCTTGGGCAGGGCCGGGGCGGCGGGCAGGGGCTGGGTCTCGGGCGAGCCGGGAATGGCGCCGAAGTCCAGACGCGGCGCAGGCGCTTCCTCGCCGATGGAGGCCAGGCGCGGCGTAATCAGGAACAGACGCTCGATCCGGCCCGTCGAACGCTCCGAGCGACGGAACAGCAGGCCCACAGCCGGGATGTCTCCCAGCACCGGCACCTTGGTCACGGCGTTGACGTCCTGCTGCACCACCATGCCGCCCAGCAGCAGGCTCTGGCCTTCCAGGATCATGGCCTGGGTGTTCAGGGCCGCGCGTTGCACGACCGGGATGTCGTCGACGTCGGCGTCGGTCAGGGAGCCGTCCTCGATCTGGATCTGCATCCGGATGCGGGTCTGGTTCTGGTCGCGCAGGACGTGGGGCGTGACCTTCAGCGTGGTCCCGGCGGTGACGTTGTAGAGGTCGACGTCCCGCTCGCCTTCCAGGCCGACGTAGAAGCTGCGGGTGTTCTCGAACAGGGCCTGGACGTTCGACAGGGTGACAATCTGCGGCCGCGAGACGATGCGGGCGACGCCTTCATCCTCCATCGCCGTGATGCGCGAGACGAAGTAATCGCCGTTGCCGATGATGGTCGAGATGGCCAGGCCGTTGTTGCGCGGGGTGATGTCCTGGCCGCGACGCAGGCGGTCGTCGTTGCGTGTGCCGTCGCCGAACAGCACTCCGCCGCGCCCGTCGTCGAAGCGCCAGCTGATGCCCAGCTGACGGGCGCGAGTGGTGTCGATGTCGATGATGGTGGCCTGGATCTCGAGAAGCTGCGGCTCCTTGTCCAGGGCGGCGATCAGCGCCTCATAGGCGCCCATGCGGTCGGCCGTGTCGCGCACGATGACGGCGTTTAGGCGCGTGTCGGCCTGGATGCGCGCATGCTGGACCGGCGCGCCGCCCGCCATCTGCTCATCCGCCAGCGCCAGACCGAGCGTGTCCGGCGTGGGGGTGAAGCCGCCATCAACATAGCTGGCGTCCATCAGGCCGTTCTGCGCCGCGCCCTGCGACGCCAGGCCCTGACCGCGCAGGCCCCCGACGCGCGGCGAGCGTCGCGTCTCGATGCGGCGGGCGACGGCGCCGTTCGGGTCATTGCTGACCATGGCGCGCAGGATGGAGGCGACGCCTGGAATGGTGACTTCGCTCTGGGCCGTCTCGAAGGTCACGTCCTCGGCCCAGGCGTAGCGCAGGGTGAAGACGCGGTACTCATAGGTCGGTTGGGCGGCTTCGGCGCGGGCGCCGGGGCCGGCCCGGGCGATCTCGTCGATCTGCTGGATGAAGCGGCGCGTGCCGTTGGCGATCAACATCTGCCCGGCGGGCTGAAGGGTATTGCGGCTGTCCAGCAGGCCCATTTCCTGCGCCGTGGCGCGCACGCGGCGCAGCATTTGCGGCGAGGCGGGGATCGACTGGCTGGTCAGTTCGGAGGTCTGATAGATGTAGACCGCCCCGCCGTCGTAATAGGCCACCAGGTCGAAGGCGTCCGCCACCTGGCTGAAGATGGTCGAGGCCGGGCCGCTGAAGGCGCCGTTCACCGTGCCGCGCAGGTTGGGGCTGATGATGACCGGCACGCCCAGCTGGCCGAAGAAGCTTTGCAGGAACTGACCCACCGGCTGTTCGCGCGGGGCGATCTGCAGGGTCTGGTTGCCGATCGGCGGGTCGCCCGCCGCAGCGGGCGCGGACAGGCCGAGCAACGTGGCCAGGGAAGCCATGACCAGGAGGGCGGTCTTGAAGCTCTTGCGGGCGGTCGGCGTCTTGATCGTCATGCAGGGTCCGTCGTTTCAGGCCGCAGCGGCCGTGGAGGCGGGGGGAGCGGAGGGGGCGGGAATAGCCGCCGGCGTCGCCGCGTCGAGGTTGGGCAGGGCGACCCGGCCGACGATCTTGAGCTTCAGGCTGGGCAGCAGTTCGTGGAACGACAGGGCGGGGGTGTCGAACAGCTCGGGCTCGACCAGCTTGCGGATGTGACGGCGCAGGTCGATGGCGGCCAGGACGGCGTCGGCGTTCGTGTCGCGCACCGTCGTCTGCACGGCCTCGATGATCTGGCGGGCCATGTCCGGTTCCAGCGCCAGCTGCTGACCGGCGCCGCCGACGCGGATGGATTCGCGCAGGTGCTTCTCCAGCGCGGGCTCCAGCACGGCGGCCTTCAGCACGCCGTCGGGGGCGTAGCGGTGGCTGATCTGGCGACGCAGGGCCACGCGGGCGAACTCGGTCAGGGCCAGCGGATCCTTCTCGCGCTGACCGGCGTCGGCCAGGGATTCCAGGATGTCGCGCAGGTTTCGCAGCGGCACTTCTTCCTCGGCCAGGCGACGCATGATCTCGGCGATGCGGGCCAGGGGCAGGGCGCGCGCGACCTCCTTGACCACTTCGGGATAGCTCTCTCCGGCGCGGTTCAGCAGGGTCGAGGCCTCCTGGATGCCGATGAACATCCCCGCGTTGCGACGCAGCAGCCCGCGCACGCCGGCCAGCGTCGCATCCAGCGCGTCCTCGGCCGGGCCGGGATCGCTCGCGCCCAAAGGGGCCTCGAACGCCATCAGCCGCCAGCGGTCCGCCGCCTCGGCCGGGCCGTAGCGCACGGTCACGCGCGGCAGGGCCACGCCCAGCGAGGCCTCGAACTCGTCCAGCAGGGTCTCCAGGGCGGCGGTCAGGCGCTCGGGATCGGTCGCGCGCAGGGCGCGGCCGTCGATCTCGAGCATCAGGGGCGTCATGGCGGCGCCTTCTGTCGGGCGTGTCTGGGTCGAGGCGATGGGACCGTCGGCCTCGGCGGCGGCGCGGCCGGTCAGGGCCTTGACCTTGCGCCCGGCCGACTTGCGCCAACGCGGCTCGATCATGACCGAGGCGGTCATGGCGACCGCGCCCAGCAGCAGGAAGACCACGGTCGGAAAGCCCGGCACTAGGGCCAACAGCCAGCACATCCCGCCCGCGACCAGGAAGACCTTGGGCTGGGCCGACAACTGGCGGTGCATCGAGGCACCCAGGTGGGCGTCGGTCTCGGAATCGCCGCCGCGCGTCACCAGCAGGCCCGCCGACATGGCCGCCAGCAGGGCCGGGATCTGCATCACCATGCCGTCGCCGATGGTCAGGATGGAGTATTTCTGGACCGCCGCGCCGAAATCCATGCCGTTCTGCAACATGCCCACGGCCAGGCCGCCCAGCAGGTTGATCACCACGATGATGATCCCGGCGATGGCGTCGCCCTTCACGAACTTCATCGCGCCGTCGAGATTGCCGTTCAGCTTGCTCTCCATTTCGAGCAGGCGGCGACGGCGCTTGGCCTCGTCCTTGTCGATCAGGCCCGAGCGCAGATCGGAATCGATCGACAGCTGCTTGCCCGGCATGGCGTCCAGGCTGAAGCGGGCGGCGACCTCGGCCACCCGTTCGGCTCCCTTGGCGATGACGATGAACTGCACGACGGTGATGATCAGGAAGACCACCAGGCCGACGACTAAATTGCCGCCCGCCACCATGTTGCCGAAGGTGTTGATGATCGCCCCGGCGTGGCCTTCCAGCAGGATCATCCGCGTCGTCGCGATCGACAGCGCCAGCCGGAACAGGGTCGTGATCAGCAGCAGGCTGGGGAAGACCGAAATGTCGACGATCGAGGCGATGTAGATCGACACCAGCAGCATCACCACGCCCGCGCTGATGTTGATCGCCACCAGGGCGTCGATCGCCAGCGACGGCAGGGGCATGATCATCATGGCGATGATCGCCGCCACCCCCGCCACCAGGAACAGGTCCGAATAGCGGCCGACGCCTCCGCCGTTATGGCGCAGGCCCAGCAGTTTCAGCGGGCTGGCGAAGGACATGGACGCGCCTTGTGGCTGCCGGCGGATCAGGCCGAACGGAGATCGGTGAGAACTATCGGAAGGAGGAACGGCGGGCGGTGAGGAGCTGGTCGTAGCGAGCCATGACCTTGCGGACGTAGTCCTGGGTCTCGCGGTAGGGCGGGATGTTGCGGCCGTAACGCTGCACGGCGCCTTCGCCGGCGTTGTAGGCGGCCAGCACCAGGCGCAGGTCGTTGCCGAACAGGCCCTGCAACGTCTTCAGGTAGCGCGAGGCGGCGCGAATGTTGGTTTCCGGCTCGTGCAGCCGCATCTCGTCGGCGACGCCGAAACGGCGTCCGGTGGCGGGCATCACCTGCATCAGGCCGCGAGCGCCGACGGGCGAGCGGACGTTCGTGTCGTCAGCGGATTCCACGCTGATAATCGCCTGCAGGAGGGCCGGGTCGATGTCGTGTTCGCGCGCCGCCGCTGTGATCAGATCGCCGTGCGGCGTCCTGCTGCGATGCGGTCCCACGCCGGTCGTGACACTTTCCGACCTGTAAAAAGCAACGGTTTCTGAGGAACCGATCACCTCGGTCGGCGACTCATTGTCGTAGATCAGCAGTTGCTGCGCCGCCTGAACCTCTCGCGGGGCGTGTGCAGAGCAAGGCGTTGATCCGACCGCTCCGCTTCCCAGCGCCAGGGAAAACTGGCTGACGGAAGCGGCTGAAGCGACCAGCTGCGGCGAGGTGACGCTACAGTCTTCCGCAATTGCAGAATGATTCCATGCAGTAATAACAAGTATTACTGTGCCGGTTACCGAGCAAAATTGTCTCACTTCGTATTTCGCCCGAAGCTATGTGAATTTCGATCTTGTGTGACAGCGATATTATTGCTCATGAATGTTGTCAACGAGATCGGTAATGAAAATTTTTGCCAGTAGGGTTAACCCTAGCTTGCTTTTTTTCTGAAGCGGTCAGGGTTCGGATAAAGTGTAAGCTTGACCATAAGCTTTGCCGTTTCTGTATTCGGCAAAGCTTGTTTTTGATGTTTTTCATCACTGTTCGATGAAGCGGAGCGCGCGTGGCGGAGAAGAACGACGGCGGCGACAAGACAGAGCGGCCGACACCGAAACGGCTTCAGGACGCGCGCAAGAAAGGCGACGTCGCCAAGAGCAAGGACGTCGGCTCCACCGCCGTGCTGCTGGCCTGGCTGCTGGTCGGCCTGATGCTGGCGGGGGCGGTGTTCGCGAATTTCGCCGCCCTGTTCGACGATGTATTCCGCGTGATGGACCAGCCGTTCGGCGACGCCTTCGAACAGGTCGCCTGGTCGGCGGCGCGGCGGTTCGTCTATCTGACGGCGCTGTTGCTGCTGCCGGTGGCTCTGTTCGCGTCGCTGATGGAGTTCCTGCAGACCGGGCCGGTCTTCACCCTCGAGAAGATGACGCCCAAGCTGGATCATCTGAACCCCGGCGAGGGGCTGAAGCGGATGTTCAACACCGACAACCTGTTCGAGGTGGTGAAGTCGCTGGTGAAGACGGCCTTGCTGCTGGGGCTGGCGGGGCTGATCCTGTTCGGCCAGTTCGATCGCATCCTGCGCCTGCCGGCGGCGCAGCCGGGCGAGGTGCTGGGCGCGTTCGGCGCGGCGGGCTTTCACCTGATGGGCTGGACCCTGGTGGTGTTCGTCTTTGTGGCCATCCTGGATTCGGCCTACCAGCGCTTCAGCTTCATGAAACGGCTGCGGATGAGCCGACGCGATATCCGTCAGGAGGCGAAGGACATGGAAGGCGATCCCACGGTCAAGGCGCGCAGACGCGAACTGGCTCAGGAGTGGGCTCAATCCAGCGCCGTCGGGTCCGTGCGCGGCGCGGCGGCCCTGGTGGTCAATCCGACCCACATCGCCGTGTCCCTGGCCTATGATCCCGGAGAGCACGTCGTGCCCGTGGTGGCGGGCAAGGGCGACGGCCTGATCGCCCGCGCCATGCGCGGCATGGCCGAGCGCGAAGGGGTGCCGATCATCCGCAACGTTCCCCTGGCCCGCGCCCTGCACGAACAGGTGCCGGTCGAGGCTGTGGTGCCCGAGGACATGTTCGCCGCCGTCGCCGAGGTGATCCTGACGGCGCGCCGCCTGCGCGATGAAGCGGCGCGCGGCGAGGCGCTCGACCCAGTCGACCTGACTGACGAGGTCGAAGGTCAGGGCGCAGATCCGGGCGAGGGCGCTGCGGTTGAAGCCGCTCCTGTCCGCAGCGGTCCTCTCTTTCCCGCCATGCCCGACGACGGCGTGGCTTCCTCTCCGGAGACGCAATGACGCCGTTCGCCTTGTTGATGGACTTTCTGACCGTCCTGGTCGCGCTCGCGCTGGTGCTGGGGTTGGCCTTCTTCTCGATCCGCATGTTGAAGAAGGTCCAGAGCGGGGCCCCCAGCGGCGATGAGATCCGCTTCATCCGTTCCCTGCCGTTGGGCGCGCGCGAACGGGCGACCGTGGTGGTCTGGCGCGACGAAGTGCTGTTGCTGGGCGTCACGGCGGGCGGGATCACCGTCCTGGACCGCCGCGCCCGCACGGCCGAAGAGATCGCCGAGGATGCGGCCCGCGCCGAGGCCGCGAGCGTCCAGACAGCGGCGGTCGCCGCCCGCGTCCCGCCGCGTCTGCATCGTTGGCTAGGGAAGTCCCTAGCTGGGGAACGGCCTGACTACCGACGATAAGGGACGGGTGGTTTCGTGAGGTCGTCGGGTTTCCGGGCGAGGTGCCTGGCCGGCGAACCGGAAACGCACACCATTCGGAGAAAAGATCATGTTCGGCATCGGCGGCGGCGGCTTCAATATCGGCAGCCTCATCAGCCAGGCGGCCCTGGCGGTCGCGACGGGCGGCACCTCGGCTCTGGTTCAGGCGGCTCTGACCCAGGTCGTGTCGTCGATCGGCCAGCAGGTCCTGCAACAGGTCGGTCAGGCTCTGGGCCTTCCGCAGTCGGTGATCGATCTGTCGATCGGCGCTTTCGCAGCAGCGACGGGCAATACGGGCGGCGCCTTCCAGAGCATCGGCGAATCCGCTGCGGGCCTGGCGCAGGCTACCGGAGGCGGCGCTTTTGAAGCCGGCGGCATCGAGCGTCAGATGAACGACATCGTTCAGGATCTGGTCGACAAGACCCTGGAGAAGGCCCGCACCGGCGGCCGCGATGAAGAAGGCAACGCCATCCCCGGCGGACTGAACGGCAAGAGCTTCATGCTGCGCCTGGCGCTGGCGCTGGGCAGCGTCCTGGACGCCAAGATGGAGCGCATGGCCGAGATCGGCGAGAAGATCGACGCCGAAAGCCAGAAGAAGAAGCCGAAGATGGGCAGCCTGTCAGCCGAGATGACGGCCGTCGGCAAGGAGTTGGACTTCGTGTCCCAAGCCCTGAACAACGCCCTGAAGTCGATCGGCGAATCCGCTTCGACCCTGGCTCGCAAGCAGGGATAAGGCCGAGAAGGCTGATTTGTGGAACGGCGGGCGAAACCTTCGCCCGCCGTTGTGCTTTTGAGGAATGAGCGTTTTTCAGAGTGAGGGAGAGGCGGAGATGAGCGGCAAGCAGGTGTTTCTGGCGGGAGCGGTCGCAGCGGTTCTGCTCTGTGCGTCCCAGATACAGGCTCAGGACTACGCCTTCCAGGGCTTCGCGACGGCGGACGCGATGAACCAGATGCACGCCGCCATGCGCGACAACATGATGGAGTCGTCCTCTCAGGCGCGTGCTCCCGCGCGAGGCGGAGTGGCGGCTGGAGCGGCGGCGTCGGGCCGTCGCGCCGTCGCATCCGCCCGCACCACATATCAGTCGTCGCCGGCCATCACGCAGCGCGTCAAACGCCAATTCGCGGACTTTGTCCGCTCGACAGGCGGCGACGGGGCGGGAATCGCGGCGGCGATGGAGCAGCAGGACTTCTTCGCCCGCTGGGGACAGCACGTTTCACAATACGGCTTGCGTCGTGGTGATGTGGCGGACGCCATGACGGCCTACTGGATGCTGAACTGGCAGATCGCCAACGATGTAAGATCCGTCAGCAGGGCTCAGGTCCAGAGCGTTCAGTCGCAAGTTCGCGCCATGATGGGCGACAATCGTTCCTTTACAGGCCTGAATGACGCGCAGAAGCAGGAGATGGCGGAGGTTCTCATCCTCAACTTCATCGCCCAGAGCGTCGCCTATGAAGACGCCATGCGGGACAATGACGCGACGATGCAGCGTCGCCTGCAGAACGCGGCGACGACGCGGTTCCAGAATGAGATGAACGTCGATCTGCGCCAATTGCGACTGACCGGAAACGGGTTCGTAGCCGCTTCTTGAAAGGGGCAGGGCGGGAGCCCGGAGGCCAAACCCTCGTCTGAGAATATGCGGAGCCGTCTCTCTCCGGGCCTTATGGTCTATGGGGCGGCTGGATTGGCGACCGTAGCCCTCGCCGTTGCGGCGATTGGCGCGGCCTTGCTTCGGCGACGGTAGGGTGAGGCGGGGACGCCCGGAGGGCGGGCCCGGCGCTCACTCGGGAGATCCGGTCCTGCGGTAGAAGCCGTCGATATCGGATCCCATGCCGCAGAAACGGGCTGCGGCTCCGCCATCCTGAACGAACGCGCCCTCCGGCCCCATGCGGACTTGAATGACCGGGGCGTCCGCCCCGATGTCGGCGGCGGTGATCACGTTCAGTTCGCCCTCGAACGGAACCACGCGCGCAGCGATGACGTCCTCTCGGTCCTGCAGGCCGACCGCCTGAAGTTCACAGTCGGCGGCGGTCGCGGGGCCATTCGGCACGCCTCCGGCCCGGAAGGCGACGCGCCAGCCGGCGCTCTCGCGATTCAGGGTCATGGTCGCGTCCGCCGGTTCGTCGCGCTTGAACAAGGCCTCGTCGGCGGCGACGCCAGCCGGCGCTGTATCCGCCATCACTCGAGGCGCGGCTTGCGAAGCTTCAACTACAGGCTTCTCGTTGGGAGCGCTGTCGGGGGCCGGGCTGCAGGCCGTCAAACCGAGGAGACCGATGGCGGCGGCGGCGGACAGGATGTGCATGAAATCCTCGCAAAATCGACGCGTTAGGCAAGGAAGCATATCCAGAAATGAGCAACGGACAATATGAAGAAGGATGCTGCTTCCTGGAGAACATCAGTCTATCGCCGTGACCGGAGTATGGCGACGAGCGCAACCAGAGCGGTGCGCCTCTCGCCGTGACCAACGTGGATCGGATCAGCATTCCTCTGCTGGTTGTCGACGGGCGGCAACGATCCGCGTGTGCCGGCGTCTGAAGCCGATCGGGTCGTCAAGGCGTTCGCAACAACGGCGGTACGGCCCGGTATCTGCTGGCCACCAATCCGCTGACCCCGAGGCCTTGCCCGAGCTGGCGTTCTGGGCCGACGAACCGGCGGCGGTGAAGCGGCACCTGACCTAGACCTACCCAAATTGCGCTGAAGCTTAACTAACGACTCTTGTCGTATTTTAACTCTTTCCGCCGCACCTATCGACTTCTGTTTTGAGAATCTGCGGAGTTCGCGCTTGCCTGTAGCCCGTGTGGAGACGCCGGTTTCGATTGCCGGCCTTGGTTTCGGCGATTCGCGGAAGAAGGCGCTTCTGAACTCAGTCTGTCGCCATCGCGCCATCTGGGCGGCAGCGGCGGCGGTGGCGTTGCTGCCCTCCACGCCCGCGTTCGCTCAATGCGCCGCTGCGCCGGCGGCGCTCAATCTCTCCTCCGGCAGTTGCGCCGATCCGGCGTTCACCGCGAGGCAAAGCGCAGACGCCGCGCCCGTGGTCGATGTCTCTGGATCGGGAAGCTATAGCGGCGTTTCTGTCGATCTTTCCGCGTTCGGCAGCGGCCACGGCGTGCGCGCCAGCGATGACGGTACGATTTCGTTGATCGGCACGCCGTCGGACGGGGCCATGGTCAGCACCTATGGCGACGATGGCCACGGCCTCTACGCCGATGGCGGGGGGCAGATCACTGGCAGCTATACCTCGGTCTATACGAACGGCGTCGGCGCTCACGGGGTCGAGGCGATCGGGACAGGCAGCCGCGTCACGCTGACCGACAGCGGGGTGAACACGGCGCTCGACAACGCGCACGGCGCCTATGCGTCGGGGGGCGGGACGATCACCCTGACCCGCACCAACGTCACGACTAGCGGCGCGGGGGCCTCTGCTGTTTTTGCGGACGCGGGCGGATCGATCGCCCTCAACGACCTGAGTACGTACAGCTATGGCCATAACGCCGCCGGCGCGGTCGCGGCGGGCGCTGACAGCAGCCTGACCCTGAACAACGCCTACGTAAACGTCTCCGGAAACGGCGGCGCCGGGCTGCTCGCGGCCGATGGCGGACTGATCACCATGAGCGGCGGCGCGATCGCGTCCGGCGACTACTACGGCGGCGCCGTCACCACCGGCTCTCCGGGCATGCTGGCCCGTGGCGTCGGCAGTCGGATTCTTGTCGTTAATGGCGCGACGTCCTCTACCTACGGCGCCGACAGTCAGGGCCTGTGGGCCGACGCCGGCGGCAGGATCGACTTCGCCGGCTACGGCGTCTTCACCTATCAGCCCAATTCCTCAGGCGCAGCGGCGAGCGGGTCGGGCAGCACGGTCACCCTGACCGACACCATAGTCCGCACTTCCGGCCCTTCGAGCGCCGGTCTGCTCGTCATCGCCGGCGGCGCCGTCACCGCGAGCAACACGGAGATCACGACCGGTTATGGAAGAGGCGGGAGCAACCTTCCGGTCCTTCAGTTTCCGAGCGCCGACATAGGCCTGGAGGCCCATGGCGCGGATGTGCTCGGGGCCGGCAGCCGGCTGCAGGCGCAGAACGCCCGCATCACCACGCACGGCGACGGCGCCGTCGGCGTCAGGGTCAGCCAGGGCGCCTCGGCCTCGATCGTCGGCGGCTCTATCACGACCAACGGCGCCGACACAGCCGCGATCGGCGGCGCCGACGCCGTCCGGGCGACCGACGACGACAGCAGCATCACCCTGTCCGGAACCTCGGTCAAAACGACGAACATCAACGCCGCGGGCCTGCATGCGATGGCAGGCGGCGCGATCGCCGCCACGGACGCCACGGTCGCTACGCAGGGAGCGAACGCCTTCGGCGTATCCGCGCGGGACGCTGACAGCAGCATCACCCTGACCAACACGAACGTCGCCACCTCAGGCGACGCCGCGTTCGGAGTCCGGGCCGGCGATGCAGGGACGGTGCAGATCGCGGGCGGTTCGGTCGAAACCGCCGGCGCCGCTGCGCACGGCGTCGCCGCCGTCAACGGCGGGGACCTCACGATGTCGGGCGCGGCCGTCGCGGCGAACGGAGCCGGATCGTCGGCGATCTACCTCGCGGGCAGCGCGGCGAACACCGTGTCGATCGCCGGCGGCAGCTTGAGCGCCGCTGACGGCGCGATCGTCCTTTCCGAAGGCGGGACGGGCGTGGTCTCGATCGGCGGCGGCGCCGTGCTCAACCCCGCCGTCGTCAACGGCCGCTCCCTGCTGGCGCAGGTGAGCGAGGACGCCGCAGGTGTGGCCAGCGACCTGACGTTGAACATCGCCGACATGCCGTCGCTGGCGGGCGACATCGTCGTCGACGCATCGACCCTCGCCTATAACCTGAGCAACAGCAGCTGGACGGGCGATCAGCGCCTGATCGGTTCCGGAAGCGCGAGCAGCGCCGGCCTGATCGCTTCGCAATGGACGGGCGACCTGCTCGCCGACCCCGGCAACACCGCCGACGTGTCCCTGGCGCAGGGCAGTCTCTGGACCGGCCTGGCGCGAAATGCGGCCGACATCACGATCGACGCCGACAGCGCCTGGAACCTGACCGGTGATTCCAACGCGACCGGCGCAGTGGTCAACGCCGGCGTGATCCAGTTCCTGGCGAGACAGGACGGCTACAGCACGCTGACGGTCGGCGGCTATACGGGCGGCGCAGGGAGCCGCATCGGCTTCAACACCTATCTCGGCGACGACGCCTCGCCCACCAACCTGCTGGTGATCAATGGCGGTCAGACCGGCGGCACGACCACCATCCTGGTCAACAATACCGGCGGCCCCGGCGCGCTAACCGCGGACGACGGCATTCGGCTGGTCCAGGTGACCGGCGGCGGCGCGACGACGGCCGAGGCCTTCACGCTGGGCCAGCGCGTCGTGGCGGGCGCCTATGAGTATCACCTCTTCCGGGGCGGCGACTCCGATCCGGGCGACTGGTTCCTCAGGTCTCATCTCAAGAGCGAGGATCCGAACGGGCCCGACATTCCGATCTATCGGCCTGAGACGCCGCTCTACGCGCCTATTCCTGCGATCGCGCGACAGATGGCCCTTTCAACCCTGGGGACGCTGCACGAGCGCGTCGGTGATCAGGAAAATCTGCGGGGCTCGGCGGAGCAGCGAACCCATATGAACGGCGCCTGGGGGCGACTGTTCGGGGCGCGGCTGGACAACCGATGGGGCGGAACGGCCGAGGCGCGGGCCGAGGGCGATCTGGTCGGGTTCCAGACCGGGCTCGACCTCTTCCGGCGGACGACGGACAGCGGCCGTCGCGATCACGTCGGCCTGTATGTGGCCTATACCGACCACGATGCGTCGATGAGCGGCCTTGCACGCGGGATGCGGGATCTGGAGGTGGGCCGCCTGCAAACGGACGGCTCGTCTGTCGGGGCTTACTGGACGCATTTCGGCCCGACGGGCTGGTATGTCGATACGGTCCTGCAGCAGAGCTGGTACGACATGGAGGCGACGTCCCTTTATGGCTCCGAGGCCTCGACCGAGATGACCGGATACACGGCGTCGCTCGAGACCGGCTATCCGATCACCCTGCGAGAGAGCTGGCTGGTCGAGCCGCAGGCGCAGATCGTCTACCAGGATGTGCGGGTGGACGGGACGCAAGACCAGTATTCGAGCGTCGACTGGGATGAAGGGTCGGCCTGGACCGGGCGGATCGGGGCGCGTCTGCAATATACTCGGCGCGACGCGCGCGGGACGCTTTGGCAGCCGTATGGACGGATCAATCTCTGGCACGCCTTCTCCGGCCAGGACGGCGTGATCCTGGGGCAATCCTCCCCCGCGATCGAGAACCGGTTCGGCCACACGGCGCTGGAAGTCGGCGGCGGCCTCACCGCTCGCGTGAGCACGAACGTGAGCCTCTACGGCCAGGCCAGCCATCGGTGGACGATCGACAGCGACCAGAGCCGCCAGACCGCCACCGAAGCCGCCGTGGGTCTTCGTATAAACTGGTAGGGCGAAGAAACCGCCCTCAGGGGCGGGTCGCCTCGTTGATCAGGGCGCGCGCCCGTTCCGCCGCCGCCTCGGTGGTCAGTTCGCCGGCGTTGATCTTGTCCGCCATCTCCATCAGAGCGGCGCTGGTGACGGCGCCGGTGTCGGCGACTTCCTGCACATGGACGCCGCCGTCGCGGGTGATGACGGCGTCCCAGGCGGCGCGGACCTCGGCCCAATAGGCCTTCGTCGCGGCCCAATAGTCGTCGCCGGGCTTGGGTTCGAAGGCGGCGGACGCGTCATAGGTGTTGACCACGTCCTCCTGCACCATGGCGCGAGGCTCGCCGCCGTCGCGGCCGGTCATCTTGACGTTGTCCTGGATATGGACCCAGCCGCCGGGACGGATGACGTGGCGATTGGTCCCGAGATAGCGATCGTAGACCGGGTTCCGCACGGCGTCGCGGCGAGCCAGGGGACGCCAGGTCGGGCCCGAGGTCCAGACCGTCATGCCGTTATCGTAGCTCCAGCGCCCCACGCCGCCGTAACGGGGCGAATCGTCTGTCTGCCAGACGGTCTGGGACCAGGCGCCCCGTCGGTCCTCTGCGGACACAGGCGTCAGGGTCCACTGGTCGGGGCCGGCGTAGGTCAGGACGGTCTCGGGCTGATAGGTCCAATCCTGGCGCCAGTGCTTGACGAGGATGGTCTGACCCTCGTGATACATGACCAGGATGTGCTGCAGGCTGATGCGGTCGCCCGTGTCATGGACGACGCGGACGATCTCCGTCCCGCCGGATGTCTTGGGTTCAAGCGGCTGATAGTCGGCTTGCAGGCCGACGGTTTCACGCATGTTGAAACGCACGCGATAGTCGCCGACCTGGGCCAGGATGGCCTGGCGGTCGCGTTCAAAGGCGCTGGCCGGGGCCGGTGACGACGCCTGGGCCTGAGGCGAGGTCGAGGCGAGGGGCAGGGCCTGGGCGGCGGAGGCGCCGGTCAGCAGGGCCGCAGCGATCAGGATGGCGCGCATCGGTTGTCCGTTCTTGTGCAGGAGAGCTTCGCGTTTGTGGGTCATGAGGCGGTTCACAGGCGGATGTTCAGCGAGACGCCGACGTTGCGGCCCGGCTGGGTGAAGGCGTCGAGCGTGGCGGGGCTGGCGCCGACGGCGGGGCGGTTCAGGCCGCGCACGTCGCTCCACCAGGCGTATTTCTCGTCGAAGACATTGAAGACGCCGGCGCGCAGGGTGGCCCGCTCTGTCACGTTCCAGAAGGCGGTGACGTCCAGCAGGGTGAAGCGCTCGCCCGGCCAGCACAGGCCGCCGCCGCATTCATGGTTCGACTTGCGGTCCGACCAGGTGACGGTGGCGCTTCCGCCCCAGACGCCTGAGGGGGCGGCGTAGTTCAGCCCGCCGACCAGCTTGATCGGATCGACGCTGGTCAGGGCGCCGCGTTCGCCGTCCGTCTCCTGCTCGCCGTCTGCGAAGGAGGCGGCGACGATGGCCGAGAGGCCGTTGTCCCAGTGGATGTCGCCGCGCGCTTCCAGGCCCCAGATCTCGACCTTGGTCAGGTTGACGTACTGATAGATCAGCGGATCGACGCCCGGCACGCCGGTTCCGCGCACCACCACCTGATTGATGAAGTCGTCGTATTCCGTGCGGAAGGCCGTGGCCTGCAGCGAAAGGGCGCCGCCGAAGGCCTCCAGATTGCGGAAGCGGAAGCCGCCCTCGATGCTCTCGCTGGTTTCGGGCTTCAGGTCTGGATTGGGGATGGACTCATAGCCGAACACCGGGTTGGCGAAGAAGTTGTTCACCTGCATCGGCGAGGGCGCCTTGAAGCCCTGGGCGTAGTTGGCGAAGACGCCGAAATGATCGTCGGCCCAGTAGATGGCGCCGATCTTGGGCGACAGATGGCTGTCGCTCTGCCCCTCGGCCGGGGCCGGGAACAGGGCGTCGGCCTTGGGCGTCAGCTCATACCAGTCGTAGCGCAGGGCCGGGATGATGCTGAGGCGGCCGCCCAGCAGATCGATCTCGTCCTGGATGAACAGGCCCGCCAGGTCGAACTCGGTCTTGGGGAACGGACGGGCGGGGAAGGGTTCGCCCATCGGGGGAAGCGTGCCGTCGCGGACGCCTTCCTGGGTCGTCCGCGACCAGTCGACGCCGAAGGTGACCCGGTGGCGAACAGCCTCGCCGCCGAAGCTCTTGGAACCCTGCGCCGCCAGGCCCCAGACGGCGTTGTCGAAGGTCACGTCGCGGGTGCGATCGCCCAGCGTCGGGCGCTGCTCATAGGTGAACTGGCGCGTCGTCGCATCCTGCCAGAAGACGGCGGCGGAGCCGGAATCGAGGCCCAGGAAGTCGTCGAAACGCCAGTCAAGGCTGACGCGGTCCCGCTGCGTCTCGTCCTGGGCGCTCAGGCCGGTGACGGAGGCGGAATAGCTGCTGAGCGCCTCGCCCTCCATGTCCTGGTCGAAGTGGTCGTAGGTCAGGCGCAGAGTGTGATTGGGCGCTGCGTCCCAGACCAGCTTGGCCAGCACGGCGTTGGAGGCGAAGTCCTGAGGGTTGGGCTGGGTGCGGGCCGCGCCGACGCCGCCCGTTTCGGCCATGTTCTCGGTTTCCTGGGAGTCGCGACGGGTGTAGGCCAGCAGGCCTGACAGGGACCCGCTGCGCCCGGCCAGGGCCAGGCCTTCGGTCCAGCCCTCGTCGGCGGAGTTGTAGCCGACCCGCGCACGGGCGCCGAAGCTGCGGCCCGCCTCGATAAAGTCGGTTGGGTCCTTCGAGGTGAAGCTGACCGCCCCGGCGATGCCGTCCGAGCCGTAGAGGGCCGAGGCCGGACCGCGCAGGATCTCGACCGACTTGACCAGATCCAGATCATTGTAGCCGCCGCGTCCCACAGCCTGCGCCCCGAAGGCGAAGCCGTCCGGCGCCCGCACCCCGTCTTGCACGATCAGCACTCGGTTGCCGCCCATGCCGCGGATGGTGAAGCCCGAATTGCCGTCGCGTCCGGCGCCCGACAGGGCGGCCGAGAAGCGGGCGGGGCTGGTCGGAACGCTGACGCCCGGCTCGAACCGGATCAGGTCCTTGATGTCGGTGACCAGATTGGCCTCGATCGCCTCGGCGGTGATGACGCTGACGCTGGCCGGAACTTCATCGATTCGGCGTTCGGTGCGGGTGCCGACGACGGTGACGGGCGCCACCCGCACCGGCTGGTTCAGATTGATCGCGGAGGCAGCCTCCTCGGCGATGGCCGGGAAGGCGGCGGCGAGGGCTGAGAGCCCGGCGGAAATCATCAATAGCGAACGCATCGGCGGCACCCCGTTGGAAACAGGCCCTGCCTTTAGTGCGAACGATTATCAGAATCAATCTAAGTTCTGTTGGGTCCCCAAATTCATAACCTGCCGCTCGAACATCACCGGCGCGGCGTGGACCTGGACCTGACAAAAGAACGCCGCCCCTCTGGGAGGGGCGGCGCCAAATGGGGGCCAGGAGAAGATTTCGCTCAGAAGGTGTAGCGAAGCCCCACGAAGAACTGCCGGCCGGTGTGGCTGTAGACATTCAGGCGGTTGGAGGCGTCGACGTACTGGTGGTTGAACTCATCGGTCAGGTTGATGCCTTCGACGCTGAGCTTGAGCCTGTCGTTGATGTTGTAGGAGGCCTGGGCGTCGAAGTTCAGGGTTTCGTTGACGCCGGCGACCGAGTTGCCGTCCGCAGCGGGAACCCCTGTCAGATAGCCCTGACGATAGGCCGCCGACCCCCGCACCGAGAACTTGTCGGTCTCATAGTAGAGGGTGAAGTTGGCGGCGTTCTTGGACAGGCCGACCAGGGTCTCGTTGATGGTGGTCAACGGATCAAGGTTCTGGATGTAGGTGATGTCTGAATCGACGAAGGTGTAGTTCGCCTGAACCCCGAAATTCTCCATCCATCCCGGCAGGAAGTCGAGCCGCTTCTGGACGTTGATCTCGAAGCCCTTCAGCAGACCGCCTTCGGTGTTGATCGGCTGAGTGGTCCGGAAGAGGGTGTCGGGAGTGGCCAGCGAGCCTTCCAGCAGCGAATTCGGCAGGCCCAGTTCGCTGAAGGGAATGTTCTGCGTCAGGCTCTGCACGAAGGTGTTGATGTCCTTTACGAAGACGCCCACCGCAAAGAGGCTGTCCGCGTCCGGATACCACTCCAGGGACAGGTCCAGATTATCCGAACGCGTCGGGTCGATGTAGGGATTGCCGGTCGAATAGCTGAAGTTCGACCCCTGGATGCCGACGTCGCCGCCGGGCGTCAGGCTGGAGATGGAGGGGCGGGCGATGGTCCGCGCGACGGAGACGCGTGCGATCAGGGTGTCGGTCAACTCAACCGCAAGGTTCGCCGAGGGAAGCCACATGTCGTAGGTGCGATCGACATCGACGAGGGCGCTTCCAGCCGCTGTGGTTTCGTATCCTTGGGACCACTGTTCCGTGTTGACGTAACGAACCCCGGCGTCGCCCCGCCAAGGCAGGCCGAAGGCGGTGAAACGGAAGTCCGCCTGGACGAAGGCCCCTGTGTCGGCCTCGTCTACATTGATGTACTGGCCGCGCGCCGAGGAGTTCTCGACTCCGGTCAGGGCGTAGATGCCCGTGTTGGAGTAGATGTCGTAGGCGTCGATGAATTTGTTGATGTCGGGCGCCAGCCATTGGGTCGACACGCCATCCGGCAGGCCCAGGCCGCGACCGAACCCGGAGAAGACGCGAGACACCTCGGCCAGTTGGGCGGGCGTCAGCGTGTCGACGATCGTTTCCCTGGTGCGATAGAGGCCGCGCGAGGCGAAGGTGAACTTGCGGTAGTCTACGCCAGCCTTGATCGTCAGATTGTCGTTCAGGTCATACTCGCCGAACACCTTGGCGGTCTTGAAGGTGTTTTCCACCGAATTGGGTCGGATGCGAACTTCGGATGTCCCGTTGATCATCGACCAGTTGGCCGGATCGGTCAGGTCGAATCCGAAGTCGATCGCGGGCGTCTTTGACCGGAAGTCATAGGAGAAGCCGTTGGTGTTGGCCCGATCGAAGGTGATGATGGTCGAAACCGGGTTGTTGAAGTCGGACTTGGAGTAGCCCCCGACGAACCCGGTGCGGAAACGATCGGTCCAGTTGCGGTTCGCGGTCAGGGTGTACTGTTGGAACTCGGTCTGGAGTTCGTCATGGGCGGATTGCGTGCGCACGTCCACCGCATCCATCACGGCGGCGACGATGTTGCGGCCGTCGACGACGCCGGACCGGATGATCGTCTGCGGCTTGCCGGCGCCGGAACGGCTGAGGCCGATGGCCTGCAACTGGGCTTCGTCGCGCGTGGACTTCACGTCTGAATAGAGGATGTCGAACGTAATGGTCGAGCGGTCGTCCGGACGGAACTGCAGCGATCCGGTCAGGCCCAGACGTTCCGTGTTGTGATCGTATTGCACATACGACGGCAGGCGGGGGTGGAAGAGGCCGGTGGTGGCGCTGGTGTTGTTGATCTGGTCAATCGTGAAGCCGTCGATCGTCGACGCTGAGTTGAAACCTCCGTTGGCTCCGCCGGCGCTCCAGCGCGTGATGTTGGCGCCTTCCTCCAGGATATGGCGCTTCTCATAGGCGGCCGAGAACAGGGCGCCGAAACGGCCGTCCGCCCAGGTGTTGGAGGCGAGCAGGGTGAAGCGCGGCTTCACGTCGCGCGCCAGATCATTGTAGCTGCCCTGAATGCCCATCACGAGCGTCGGTTCGCGATAGTCAAAGGGGCGGGCGGTCTGAAGATCGACCGTCGCGCCGAGCGAACCTTCCTCGACGTCCGCCGAGGCCGACTTGCGCACCGTCAGGCTGTTGAAAAGTTCCGAGGCGAACATGTTGAAGTCGAAGCCGCGCGTGCGGTTCGTGCCGCCGGCGTTGACCGTGCCGCCCGTGGTGGCGATGGCCTCCATGCCGTTGACGCGGACGCGGGTGTATTCGGATCCCAGTCCGCGGACCGAAATCTGGCGGCCTTCGCCATTGGCGCGGGTGATGGCCACGCCGGGCACGCGCTGGAGAGACTCGGCGAGATTCAGGTCGGGGAAGTCGGCGATGTCCTCGGCCTTGATGACGTCGACGACGCCCGATTCACGTCGTTTCGCGTTCACGGCGCTCTGTAGCGACGCCCGGAAGCCGGTGACCACTACCTCATCGACCTGGGTGGCGGGGTCGCCCTGAGCAGATGTGTCGCTGGACTGCGCATAGACGCCCCCGGCGCTGGCTATCAATACGGCCAGGGCCGACGCCCCCGTCTTGAGCGCAAATTGGAAATCATGCGTGAAACGCATCGCCTCTTCCCTCCCTATCGCCCGCGTTTCGCGGGTCTCTCTGTGGCGCATGGACTGACGTCGCTGCACAGCCGCCAGTCTGTCGCAAAACCCTCAAACAGGACGATAGGTTGACCGGATCAATGCACGCCAATCCGAAGAGGGCATCAACCGATGCGTCCTGCGCACTGATCGTGCTTTGATACCGGTTACCTATCCATGCCGTCTTTGTATCGATCTATAGGTGTTTTGGCTTAGACGAGTTGCCGACTTCCTGCCTATCGTCACGGTCAAGGCGCACGCAGAGGCGCCGCCAAGGGAGAGACGGCCAGCGACGATCGGCGTCCTCGGTCCTGTCTCGCAGATCAAGGAAGCGCATCAAGATGACCGACGGGACAGCTGCGTCCGCCGCCCCCCAAGCCCAGCGCCGCACACGGGTCCGATACGGCATCCTGCTGCTGATCTTTCTTCTGACCACGATCAACTACGCCGACCGGGCAACCTTCTCCATCGCGGGCGACGCCGCCTCGCGCGACCTGGGGCTGAGCCCGGTCGAGATGGGCTACATCATGTCGGCCTTCGCCTGGGCCTATGTGATCGGACAGATACCGGGCGGGGTGCTGCTCGACCGGTTCGGCACCAAGATCGTCTACACCCTCGCCATCGCGGCCTGGTCGCTGTTCACCCTGTTACAGGGCTTTTCGGGCTTTCTGACCGGCGGGCTGATCTTCGCGGGCCTGTTCGCCATGCGCTTCATGGTGGGCTTGGCCGAAAGCCCGTCGTTCCCAGGCAACGCCCGTATCGTGGCCGCCTGGTTCCCTGGGTCGGAGCGTGGCACCGCTTCGGCCATCTTCAACTCTGCGCAATATTTCTCGCTGGTGGTCTTCGCCCCCTTCATGGGGTGGCTGGTGCATACCTTCGACTGGCATTCGGTCTTTTTCGTTATGGGGGGGCTGGGCCTGCTCGCCGCCCTGGTGTTCTGGAAGATGGTTCACAGCCCCATCCAGCATCCGCGCATCGGCAAGGCCGAGCTGGACTACATCGAGGCTGGAGGCGGCCTGATCCGCATGGAGGACAGGACCATCTCCAAGTCGGCGGCCTTCACCTGGGACAATGTCAGGCAGGTGCTGGGCAGCCGTATGCTGATGGGCGTGTTCATTGGCCAGTACGGCATCAATGTGCTGACCTATTTCTTCGTCACCTGGTTCCCGATCTATCTGGTGAAGGAGCGGGGGCTGAATATCCTGGAGGCCGGTTTCGCCGCGGCCGCTCCGGCTCTGTGCGGTTTCGTCGGCGGGGTTCTGGGCGGGGTCATCTCCGACGCCCTGCTGAAGAAGACCGGCTCCCTGACCATCGCGCGCAAGACGCCCTTGCTGATCGGCATGGTGCTGTCGGCCCTGATCATCGCCTGCGCCTATATCGATCATTCCGGCCTGATCATTCTCGTCATGGCGCTGGCCTTCTTTGGCAAGGGCATCGCCTCCCTGGGCTGGGCGGTGGTGTCCGACACCTCGCCGCGTGAGTTCGTCGGCGTGACCGGCGGCATCTTCAACACATTCGGCAACTCGGCCGGCATCGTGACGCCGATCGTCATCGGCTACATCGTGGCCGCGACCGGTTCATTCGACGGCGCCCTGTGGTTCGTGGGGGCTCACTGCCTTCTGGTGATCGCGGCCTATTTCCTGATCACCGGCAAGATCGAGCGTCTGACGTTGACGGCGGCTCAGGACACGACGGCATGAGGATGAACCGCAGAAACATTCTGGCCGGAGCGTCTGTCGCCGTTCTCGGTGCGGCCCTGAACCCGAAGGCCGCGCAGGCCGCGCCCCTGCGTATCGCTTCGCCCATGGCGGCGCCGACCTGGGCCTTGCTCCAACGGGAGCTCCTGCGCGCCAATACGGAAGCGTGCGAGGCCTTCTACGCCCGCTATTTCGACGAGCGCGGCTATTTCCTGTGCTTCGAGCGGTGGGGCGCCAACGACGGCCCCGACGACGCCATCGAGAACGTCAACGGCTGGCCCCTGCTGCACGCCATGGGCGCGCCCGACCGACTGAAGGCCATGTACACCCAGGCCTGGGAAGGACATCTGCGGCAATACACCGAGGCCAGAACCGTCGAGGTCGAGATAGCCCGGCAAGGCATGTTCTATAAGGAGTTCAACGTTCAACTCGACTGGCAGCATCACGCCGAAGAGATGACGCTGTTCAATGTCCAGGGCCTGTCCGACCCCGACAATTCGCGCCTGCGCGACCGCGCCCGCCGCTTCGCCGGTCTCTATATGGGCGAAGATCCGGACGCGCCGAACTACGACCCCCAGCATCGGGTCATCCGCAGTCTGATGAACGGTTCGCGCGGACCGATGCTGCGCAAGGCGACGGCCCTGGACTGGGCGGGCGATCGCTTCGATCCGACCGGCTTCTTCATGGAGCATGGCGAGGAGACCTATGAAGAGACGCTCCAGCACTATGAGGAGTACACGGACGTCGTCGGCGACCATCCGCTGAACCTGCTCTCCACGAGCCTGGCGCTGAACGCCTATATGCTGGAGCAGGAACCCAAATACCGGCAGTGGCTGTTGACCTACATCGACGCCTGGGCCGAGCGGGCCAGGGCCAACGACGACATCCTGCCTTCGAACGTCGGGCTGGACGGCGTGATCGGATCGGCCGCCGACGGCAAGTGGTGGGGCGGCGCCTATGGCTGGGGCTTCAGCCCGGTCAACCCGGTCACGGGCAAGCGCGAGGACCGCAACCGCGTTCCGCGTACGGCCATGGGTTTCTTCAACGCCTATCTTCTGACCGGCGACGACAAATATCTTCAGACGTGGCGCGCCCAGGCCGACCGCATCAACGCCCAGCGCCGAACCGTCGACGGCAAGATCCAGACTCCGACCATGTATGGCGAGAACGGCTGGTACGGTTGGCGAGACGGTTTGCACATAGCCAATTCGCTCGACATCTGGTGGTTCTCGATGAAGGAGAGCGACCGTCGTCGTGCGCCGGATCATCCCTGGGTCGCCTATCTGGAAGGCCGCAATCCGGACTGGGTCGAGACGGCGCTTCGGGCCGACCTGGCGCGAGTGGCCGAGGCGGCCCGCAAGCAGCGCGAGGATACGACCACGCCCGATACTCGCCTGGCGGACGGGGTGATGGATCAGAACCCGGCTCAGGTCATGGCCTTGATGCATCAGACCATGGGCGCCATCCATATCGCCCGACCGTCATGGGCGGGCGCCGGCAGCGCCAATGTGGGCGGCTCGCCCCTTTACGCCCGTTTGCGGTATTTCGATCCGGACGCCCGTCGCGCCGGCCTGCCGCCGGACACAGCAGCCCTGATCGATCGGATGACGGCGGACGAAACGGGCGTCACGGTGGTCAACCTGAGCCAGACCCGGACGCGGACGGTGACAGTGCAGGGCGGCGGCTATGGCGAGCACCGGATCAAGGATGTGCGGATCGGCGACGCGCGCCATGCGGTGAACGAGTCCGCCTTCACCCTGAGCCTGGCGCCGGGATCGGGTGCACGGTTGGTGCTGGGCATGGAGCGCTACGTCAATCAGCCGACGCTGACCTTCCCATGGCGACGCTGATCCGGCGCGGCTTCGCCGCATCGACGTTCGTCTTGACGCTCGCCCTGGCGACAGGCGCCGCATCGGCGAATGACGAGCCGCACTGGGTTGCGGCCTACGCCTTCGCTCCCTCGGCGGAGATGGGGCCTGTGGGGCCGGCCTCGGCGCCCAATCCGAACGACCCGCGCAGTCCGCTTGGGCCGGAGACGGTGCAGGACGTTCGCCTGACTCATATCGTGACCGTCGCCGCGTCCGGCCGGCGGGTCCGGCTGAAACTGTCCAACACCCATGGCGCCGAGCCGGTGCGGATCGGCGGGTTGAGCATCGAGCACAATGGGGCGCGCCACCCGGCGCGCTTCGACGGGGCTCCTTCGGTTGTTATTCCGGCGGGGGCGTCATGGCTTTCCGACCCGCTCGACCTGATGGTCGAAGCCCTGGACGCGCTCGCGGTCAGCATCGACTTGCCCGAGCGGACGCGCCTGCCGACGCACCGTTGGCGGCAGACGCTGACGAACGCCGACGGCTCAACCGGTCAGCCCATGCGACTTGGCGTCCTGCTGTCGGCTGTCGAGGTCGAAAGCGCCTTTCCGCCCGGCGTCATCGTAGCGTTCGGCGACTCGATCACCGAGGGGACCGGCGCCCTGCCCGGCGGTGCGGGAGGCTGGCCGGAACGGCTGGCGAGGCGCATGGTCGAAGCGAAACGTCCATGGGCGGTCGTCAATCTGGGAATCGGCGGCAACCGTCTGTTGCATCGAGGCTCGGGTCCGTCAGGCCTTGAAAGGTTGGACGCCGACGCCCTGGCGCAGTCCGGCGCGCGATGCCTGATCCTGCTGGAAGGGGTCAATGACATCGGTCGTCCGTCGCGGGCGGCCTACGCGCACCAAGGGGTCGAGGCCGCCCGGTTGATCGCAGCCTATCGTCAGGTGATCCAGCGCACCCACGCCGCCGGGTTGAAGGCGGTCTTGGCGACTATCCCGCCGTTTGAAGGGGCTTCCTATTTCACGGCCGAAGGGGAGACGACGCGCGCCGCCGTCAATCAGTGGCTGCGTCAGCAGAGCGAGGCCGACGGTCTGATCGATTTCGACGCCGTCCTGCGCGACCCCCAGGCGCCGTCGCGCATGCGCCAGGCGTTTCACAGCGGCGACTGGCTGCATCCGTCCGACGCCGGCTATCAGGCCATGGCCGAGGCCATTCCGCTCGACGTTTGCGGCTAGGCGCCTCAAGTTCCCTTCTTCAGGAAGGGCGCGGTCTGGAACAGGCGGCGTTCTTCGGCGCGCGGATCGTTCTCTGTGCGGCTTTCGACGTCGAAGATCATGGTCTGGCGTTCGGGCAGGGTATAGCGGCCCCACGTCGGGATGGCGGCGTTGTTCGGATCACCGGTTCGCGCAAAGGCGATGAAGGTCTCGCTCATCGCCTCGGCGACCCGCCGGGCCTCCGGTCCGCTCCCGGCGCGCGAGCCGGGCTTGTCGCAATTGTCGAACGCCAGACCGATGTCGAAGCCGTGATAGGCGCCCAGACGCGGCTCGACCGGCGATCCGAAGTCCAGTTGATACATCCACGTAGGACCGTTCTGCTTGGCGCGCTCCTCGGCTTGGATCAGATGACCGGGGCGTGACCGACCACAGGTCGCGGCGGCGAAGAAGACTTCGCTCGGCGTCATCTGCGGGAAACGCCGACGATACCAATCGACGACGTACTGGGCGTTCATGTCGAGCACGAACTCGGGCGCAAGTTTGGCCGCCACCGTGTCCCAGGTCAGGCTGAAATTACGCTCGTCTCCCGCCGTGAAGCTGCGCGCCTCGTCATGGGTGTTGCCGATGATCATCGGGATGTGGGCGCTTTCAGCCGGAGCGTCAGGTACGAACGGATGGCGGGGCAGGACGTCATGGTCCATCACCGACCAGAAGTAGACGTCGTCGCCCTCCTCGATCGGGTCCTTCATGCGCAACCCCTCGACCAGCCGTTCGGTCGGCAGGTTCGCGAGTTCCGCTGCGCGCTCGGGGGACAGGTTCAGATGATCGAGGTAGCGCCGCATGCGACGCTCTGCGTGTTGCGGCCCCATGGCCGTCACGTGCTGGCCGCTCATGGTGATGACGCGATGGTAGAGACCCGACGCGCGCGGCATGGCCATCAGGGTCACCAGTTTGCCGCCGCCGCCCGATTGACCAAAGACCGTGACATTGCCGGGATCTCCGCCGAAGGCCGAGATATTGTCCCGCACCCATTGCAGCGCCAGGATCAGATCCAGATTGCCCACGCTGCCTGACGCCGCATAGGCTCCGCCCAGAATCTGGCCCAGGCCGTTATAGCCGAAGACGTTCAGCCGGTGATTGAGCGTCACCACCACCACATCGCCGCGTCGGCAAAGGGCCACGCCGTCATAGAGGGGGCTTGAACCGGAGCCGTTGGCGTGGGCGCCGCCATGCACATAGACCATGACGGGACGCGCGCCGCCGTCGGCCAGGGCAGGGGTCCAGACGTTCAGGAACAGACAGTCCTCGCTCTGGTTCGGCTCATTGCTTTTCTGGGGCGAGGCCGCCCCGTATTCGAAGGCCGGCGCGATGTCCGACCACGGCTGAGGCGCCAGCGCGGGCTGGAACCGTCTCGGCCGGGTGTCGGCGCCGTAGCGCACCCCCTTGAAGACCTTGATCCCGCGATCCACGGAGCCTCGCACGCGTCCATGACGCGTTGTCGCCACCGGGGAGGCGCTGTCGGCATGAACGCCGCCGGCCATGGCTGACAGCGCCGCCGCGCCGCCTAGCGCGCATACGGTCCGCCTGCTGATCGGATCGCTCATGGTCGTCTCCTTTGGGGTCAGGTCGTCTCGGCCGCTGGATCGGCGTCGGAGGCGGGGTCCGTCTCGAACAGATCGAGCAGGGGCTTCAGACTGGGATTGTCGTTATCGCGTCGCCAGGCGACGTAAAGCTCGACCGGTCGAGCGGGATCGATGTCCAGCGGACGGAACTCGACGCCTTCGAAATGCAGGCGCATCGCGGCCTCGGGCACGATCGCCGCGCCGATGCGGGCATGCACCAGAGCCAGGATCGAGTGGATCTGACTCATGTGCTGAACCTGGTGCGGGGATACGCCCGCCTTGTCGAAAAGGCCGGCCAGCATGCTGTGAAAATAGCCGGCCCCCTCGGGCGCATACATGATCATCGGGCGGCCGTCGAAGTCGCCGAGCGACAGGACTGGCTTGTCAAGCCGCGGATCGCCGGACGGGAGGGCGGCGACCAGGCTCTCGTTCATCACCCTGATCTTGTCGAACTCGGGCCGGTTCAGCGGGGGGCGGATCAGGCCGAGGTCGATGCGTCCCGTCAGCAGGGCTTCGATCTGCTCGCCCGTCACCATCTCGCGAAGGGCCAGGTCGACGCCGGGCAGTCGCGTACGCGACAGTTCGACCAGTTGGGGCAGGAAGCTGTAGCCGGACGCCGCCGTGAAGCCGATGGCGACCCGGCCCTCTTCGCCGCTGGCGATGCGGCGAGTGGTCAGGGAGGCTGTCTCGGCCAGACGCAGGATGCGTCTGGCCTCGATCAGGAAGGATCGGCCGGCCGGCGTCAACCGGACCGAACGGCTGGTGCGGTCCAGAAGAACCACGCCTAGAATGCGCTCCAGCAGTTGCACTTGGCGGCTGAGGGGCGGCTGGGTCATGTTCAGCCGCTGAGCCGCACGACCGAAGTGAAGCTCTTCGGCCACCGCCACGAAACAGCGCAACTGGCTCAGTTCAAACATGATCGGCCCTCCCTTGAACCGAGGAGCCTAGAAGCTTCGGTTCAAGGGGAACAGCGCGGCCTGCGAGGGCCGGGTCAGCCGTTGGCCCTCAACTTGGCCGCCTGCGGCTGGATGCGGGCGATCAGGGCCTCCAGCTCGGCGAACTCTTCCGGCTTGAGGTCGACCAGCGGGGTGCGAACGGGACCGGCGCTGCGGCCGATCGCGGTCATTCCCGCCTTGACGATAGAGACGGCGTAGCCTTTGCCCTTGTTGCGAATGGCGATGTAGGGCAGCACGAAATCGCGCAGACCCGCCATGATCGTCGCATGATCGCGTGCGCGCACCGCCTTGTAGAAGCTCTGCGCGAACTCCGGCACGAAGTTGAAGATGGCCGAGGAATAGGTCGTCACGCCCATTTCCAGATAGGCGGGGGCGAAGGTCTCTGCTGTCGGCAGGCCGCCGATATAGGTCAGACGATCGCCCATGCGGCCATAGATCTGCATCATCAGCTCGATGTCGCCGACGCCGTCCTTGAACCCGACCAAGTTCGGGTTGCGCTCGCACAGCTTTTCGAGCGTGTCCGCGTTCAGAATGCCGTTGTCGCGATTATAGACGATGACGCCGAGTTTGGTCGCCTTGCAGACGGCCTCGACATGGGCCGCCAGGCCTTCTTGCCCGGCGAACATCAGATAGGGCGGCAGGAGCAGTACGCCGTCAGCGCCTGCGGCCTCGGCCGACTGCGCCATCTCGACCGCCGCCGCAGTGCCGTGGCCCGCCCCGGCGATGACCGGAGTGCGCCCCGCCGTTTCGGCCACGGCGGCCTTGACCACCGCCTCGATCTCGGCAGGTTTCAGTGAGAAGAACTCGCCCGTGCCGCCCGCTGCGAAAAGCCCGGCCAGTTGGTTCTGAAGCATCCAGTCGCAATGCTCGCGGTAGGCGCTTTCCACAAAACGCCCCTGGGCGTCGAAATGAGTGACTGGAAAGGACAGCAAGCCGCCGCCGATCGTTTCCGCCAACTCCTTCGGCGTCATTCTGGACATGGTTTTTCCTTGATCTGGAAGACATCCCCGACGGCGTCTTCACCTGTGTCTGGAAGAGACGGTATCGAGGCGGACCATTCCGGTCTAAGCCAAAGAAGCTATCGACCTATGCTTCTTTTGGCTTGATCGATGAGCGCTGATTAATGCGCAAACGCTCTGGATCCATGTCGACTTCGGGGGTTCGCTTAGGTTGATCGGGTGCTTAGGCTTCGGTTGTTCCCACGCTTTCCAGATCAGAGATTTCCCCATGACCGAGACGCTTGAGCTATCGCACTGGATCGGCGGCGAGAAGATCGCCGGGTCGCGGCCGGGCGAGAGCCTGAACCCGTCCGATACGCGTCAGGTCGTGGCGCGCACGCCCAAGG
>PJUB01000121.1_pt1 | contig 58440 bp, 54 predicted proteins | sample 1512141 | NCBI WGS metagenome assembly PJUB01 (sample SAMN08177677, study PRJNA422409) | Soil metagenome, whole genome shotgun sequencing project. | isolation source: Soil enriched on filter paper: alkali lignin treatment | place: USA: Madison | collected 2015-01-15 | reverse complement strand
CCGGTCGCGCTGGTGGCGCAGCCGCCGCAGGTGGTCGTCATCAACGCCACCAAGCTGCCGGTCAAGACGGTGCAGGAATTCGTCGACTACGCCAAGAAGCACCCGGGCGAGATCAACTTCGGCACCGCCGGCAAGGGCAGCACGCACCATCTGGCCGGCGAATTGTTCGCCATGCAGACCGGCATCAAGCTGGTGGACGTGCCCTACCAGGGCGCCGGCCCCATGCTGACCGCGCTGATCGGCGGCCAGGTGGACCTGGCCTTCGACGGGCTGGGGTCTTCGTCCGGCCACATCCGCTCGGGCACCATCAAGCCGCTGGCGGTGGCCGCCGACAAGCGCTCACCGTCGTTGCCCGATGTGCCCACTGCGGCCGAAGCCGGCGTGCCGAACTACGTGGTGTCGACCTGGTACGCGATCTGGGCGCCCGCCGGCACCCCGCCCGAGGCCGTGGACCGCATGACGGCCGAAATCACCAAGGCCCTGAACGCACCCAAGATCAAGGAAACCTGGGAAAGCAACGGCTCGTCGGTGCCGACGCTGACGGGCGCCGAGTTCGGCAAGTTCGTCGACAGCGAAGTCTCGCGCTGGGCCAAGGTGGTCAGCGATTCGGGGGTGAAGCTGGATTGATGGTCGGGCGGGCCGGATTGGATTATAATTGATAACTATTATCATTAATGAATCCACCCGGTCCGTCGCATGGCCATGCATCACAGCGGTTCTCAAGCGCCTGTCGAGGGGCTTTACCAGCAGCATCAGTCCTGGCTGCGCGATTGGCTGCGGCGCAAGACCGGCTGCCCGTTCGATGCCGCCGACCTGACGCAGGACACCTTCCTGAAAGTGCTGCTGCGGGCCGGCGATGCGCGGGCCTACCGCGAGCCGCGCGCCTACCTGGTCACCATCGCCCACGGCCTGATGGTCAACCTGTTCCGGCGCCGCGACATCGAACGCGCCTATCTGGACACGCTGGCCGCCCAGGAAGACGGGCTGTCGCCGTCGCCCGAACGCCGTGCGCTGGCGCTGGAAGCGCTGATCGAAATCGACCGCCTGCTCGACGGCCTGCCGCCCAAGGTGCGCCGTGCCTTCCTGTTGTCGCAACTGGAGGGGCTGCGCCACGCCGAAATCGCCGAATGCCTGCAGGTGTCGGTCAGCTCGGTGCGGCAATACCTGGCGCGCGCCATGCAGCATTGCCTGACGGCGTGGTGAGCGGCCAGGTGGGCAGGCTGTCCGACGATGTGATCCGCGAGGCCAGCCTCTGGTTCGTGCGCCTGGGCGCGGACGATGTCGGCGCGGCCGACACGGCGGCCTGGCGCCGCTGGGTGGACGCCAGCCCGCAACACCGCGCCGCCTGGGATCGGGTCGAGCAACTGGGGCGCCAGTTCGGCCAGGTGGATCGCCAGGCCGGCATTGCCGCACTGGACCGGCCGCGTTCGCGCGGCCGTCGCCAGGCGCTCAAGGTCCTGTCGCTGGCGCTGGGCGCGGGCGGCCTGGCCGCCACCGGCCTGCAATGGCAGACCTGGACGGCAGCGCTTTCCACCCGCGTGGGCGAACGCCGCAGCGTGGCGCTGGACGACGGCAGCGTGCTGACCCTGAACACCGACAGCGCGGCCGACGTGCGCTTTACCGCGACCGAACGGCTGGTCATCCTGCGCCGTGGCGAACTGCACCTGGCGTCGCGTCCGGACGCACGCCAGCCGCCGCGGCCGCTGCGGGTGGTGACGCCGCTGGGGCAGGTGACTGCGCTGGGCACGCGCTATACCGTGCGGCTGCTGGACGGCCAGGCCTGGACGGCCGTGACCGAAGGCGCCGTGCGCATCCAGCCCATCCATGCCAACGCCGAGGCGGCAGAAACGGTGCAGGCCGGCTTTTCCGCCTATTTCGACGGCGGCGCGGTGCAGCCGGCCCGCCCGGCGCCGCACGCCGCCGCCTGGGTGCAGGGCGCGCTGTATGCCGACAACATGCGGCTGGACGATTTCATCGACGAACTTGGCCGCCACCGGCCCGGCCGGCTGGCCTGCGACCCGGCGGTGGCCGGGTTGCGGATTTCCGGTTCGTTCCCCCTGGGCGACACCGACCGCATCCTGGCGGCGGTGGAACGCGCGCTGCCGGTGCAGGCGCAGCGCTATACGCGGTATTGGGTGACGCTGCGCGCCAGGCCACAGGGCCGTTAGAAAAAAATCTCAGGCGGGACTGTCACTTTCGCGGTTTCGATTGGCATACGGGTGTAGCCCCGACTTTCTTTGCCTGGAACCCCGACCATCATGTCTTTGCCGTTTGCCCCTTCCCATCCCGCCGCGCCGGCCAGCCTGCGCACGAAGGCGTTTGCCGCGCTGGTGCTGGCCGCCCTGGCCGGCGGCGCCCTGGCCCCGCAAGCCGTGCAGGCGCAGGCCGCACCGCCCGCCGCAGCCGGCCGCGTGGTCGATATTCCCGCCGGGCCGCTGGGCGCGGCGCTGGCCGGTTACGCGCAGCAGGCGCGGGTACTGCTGTCGTTCGACCCCGCCCTGACGGAAGGCCTGCAAAGCACGGGTCTGCAGGGCGCCTACGGCATCGAGCAGGGTTTCGCCGCCCTGCTGGCCGGTACCCCGCTGGAAGCGTTGCGCCGGGGCGATGGCGACTATCTGCTGCAACGCACGGGCCAGCAGGCCACGCAACTGGCGCCGGTGCTGGTGCTGGGCGCGGGCGCCACCACGGAAGGCTCGGGCCTCTACACCGCCGACTGGATGCGCTCGGCCAACGGCCTGGTGCTGTCGCAGCGCGAAACGCCGCAATCGACCAGCGTGCTGACGCGCCAGCAACTGGATGACCGCTCGATCACGAGCGTGCGCGACGTGATGGAAAACGCCACCGGCATGAACGTGCAGCAGGCCGAATCCGAACGCCTGACCTACTATTCGCGCGGTTTTTCGCTGGATACCTTCCAGTTCGACGGTGTGGTCAAGCCGCTGAACGGGCTGTACCAGTTTGGCGACGGCAACCTGGACCCCGTGATCTACGACCACGTGGAAATCATCCGCGGAGCGACCGGCCTGATGAGCGGCACCGGCAATCCGGGCGGCTCGGTCAACTTCATCCGCAAGCGGCCCACGCGTGAATTCCAGGGCATTGCCAAGATCGCGGCCGGCACCGAAGACACCTATCGCGGCGAGATCGACCTGTCCACGCCGTTCAACGAATCCGGCTCGGTGCGCGGCCGCCTGGTGGGGGCCAAGGAGCGTCGCGGCGACACCATGGACCTGTACAAGAAAAAGCGCGACGTGCTGTACGGCATCATCGAGGCGGACGTAGCCGAGGCCACCACGGTCAGCGTGGGCGGCTCGGTGCAGCGCACCCGGCCCAGCGGCATCAGCTGGGGCGGCCTGCCCGCGCTGGACGCCAACGGCAAGCCCATCGATTGGCCCAAGGGCCAGGCCATGGGCGCCAAGTGGTCGCGCTGGGACACCGATTCGCATGAGTATTTCGCCCAGGTCGAGCACGGCTTTGCCAATGGCTGGAATGCGCGCCTGTCGTACACCCGGCTGGAAAACACCTTCAATGCGCCGCTCTTGTTCACGTCCGACGTGCCGCTGACGATCGACGGCTTTTCCTCGCCGCCGCTCTTGCGCAAGTTCAAGGGCGGCAGTGACCAGGACGTGTACGGCGGGTCCATGGACGGCGGCTTCGACGCATTCGGACGGCGCCATCAGTTCAACCTGGGCTTTTCGCATTCGGTCATCAAGGCCTGGAACCAGAGCTGGGACACCAGCGACCAGGCCACCTATCCGATTCCCGACGTAAAGCACTGGACCGGCGATTGGCCCACCCCCAACTGGGACATCCTGGCGCTGTCGCAGACCCACCGCGACAAGCAGACGGGCGTGTACGGCACGCTGCGCCTGGGGCTGACCGACAGCCTGCACCTGTTGACCGGCGCGCGCTGGACCCGCTGGGAATCCACCGAGACCAGCGGCGGCGTGACCGGCTATTCGCATACGTATTCCGAGGTCACGCCCTACGTCGGCCTGACCTACGACCTGAACGATACCTATACGGCCTACGTCAGCTACACCAACATCTTCCAGCCGCAGATGGTGAAGACGCGGGACTGGAGCATGGCGGGCCCGGCCTATGGCCACAACTACGAGGCCGGCGTGAAGGCCTCGTACCTGGACGGGCGCCTGAACGCGTCGGTGGCGGTGTTCCAGACCGACCAGAAGGACGTGGCCGAGTACGGCGGCTATGACTATGCGCACGACGACGGCTGGTACGACATCCTGGACGGAACCCGCACGCGCGGCTTCGAAGCCGAACTGGCGGGCGAGGTCATGCCGGGCTGGAACGTGTTCCTGGGCTACACCTACCGCCAGTCCAAGGACAACGCCGGCAAGAAGGTACTGACCACCCAGCCCGAACAACTGCTCAAGCTGAGCACCGCCTACCGCCTGCCGGGCGCATGGAACAAGCTGACGGTGGGCGGCGGCGTGCGCTGGCAGAGCCAGACCAGCGCGCAGACCTATTACGGCCTGCAGTCGGGGGCGATCGTGCAGAAGCCTTATGCCTTGTTCGACCTGATGGCGCAGTACAACTTCAGCGACAGGACGCAGGTGCAGTTGAACGTGCGCAACCTGGCGGACAAGAAGTACTACCGCTCGATGGGTTTCTATAACTCGGTGTTCTACGGCGAAGGCCGCAGCGCGCTGGTGACGTTGACGCAGCGCTTCTGAGGCCGCGCCGTTGAGGGCCGCGCGCCGCCAGGCGCGCGACCATGAGGGCCGCTGCGCGGGCCGCCGCCCGAACCGGCCCTGCCGCCTGTCAGCGCCAGTCGCTGGCCAGGCTGAGTTTCGCCAGTTGGTCACGCGTCAGCGTCAGGCTGGCTGCTTTCACCAATTCTTCCAGCTGCGCCAGCGACGTGGCGCTGACGATCGGCGAGGTGATGCCCGGCTGCGCGATCTGCCAGGCCAGCGCCGCCTGCGCGGGCGTGCAGCGGGCGTCTTCGGCCACCTCGTCCAGCGCTTTCAGGATGCGGTAGCCGCGGTCGTTCAGGTAGGTGTCGACGATCTTCTTGCCGCGCGCGCTCTTGCCGACGTCGGCCGGGCTGCGGTACTTGCCGCTGAGAAAGCCGCTGGCCAGCGCGTAGTAGTTGATGGTGCCCATGTCCTGCGCTTTCACCAGCGCCTGCAAGCCGGCCTCGAAGGGCTCGCGGCTGTACAGGTTGTATTCGGGCTGGATGCTTTCGTAGCGCGGCAGGTTATGCCGTTCGGCCGCGATCAGGGCTTCTGACAGGCGCACCGGCGTGTAGTTGGAGGCGCCGATGGCGCGCACCTTGCCGGCTTCGATCAGTTTGGCGTATTCGCCCAAGGTGTCGGTCAGCGGGGTGTCGGGGTCGTCCTTGTGCGACTGGTACAGGTCGACGTGGTCGGTCTGCAGCCGCGCCAGCGAGGCGTCGATCGAGCGCCGGATGTACGCCGGCGCCAGGCCCTTGGCGTCCGGGCCCATTTCCATGCCGACCTTGGTGGCGATCAGGATCTTGTCGCGCTTGCCCGAGCGCTTGAGCCATTTGCCGATCAGGGCTTCGGATTCGCCGCCCTGGTTGCCGGGCACCCAGCGCGAATACACGTCGGCCGTGTCGATGAAGTTCAGGCCCGCGTCAACCAGGGCGTCCAGCAGCGAGAACGTGCCGGCCTCGTCGACGGTCCAGCCGAAGACGTTGCCGCCGAAAGTCAGGGGAGGGATCTGCAGGCCGGAACGGCCCAATGCGCGTTTGATCATGGTAAGGCCTTTGGGTGGCGCCAATCAGGTACCGCGACGACTATGTCGCGGATGTCGTGTCGCGCGGGGGCGGCGCTTTTAGTATATTGGCGCCGCTCGCCCCGGCATGGGGCAGGCGTGCTGCGCATGCACCATTTCAGGGATTCCCCCCAAGTTAATTTGTATTGCGACACGTTAGACTATACGGCTTTACGGCTGGACCGGAACCGCAGGGAAGCCTGCGGTACAGCCGTAACAATGAACAAATACCAAGGGTTCAAGGAGCTTATCTATGCTGATCGGGAAAAAACATTTTCTGACGGTTGGCGCCATGGCGCTGGCGATGGCTATCGCCGCGCCCGTGTCGGCGCAGCAGAAGTCGGTGGCGGTCACCGCCATCGTCGAGCATCCGGCGCTGGATGCCGTGCGTGACGGGGTGCAGGACGCCCTGAAGGCCGCCGGCTACGAGCCGGGCAAGAACCTGAAGTGGCAGTACCAGAGCGCGCAGGGCAATAACGGCACCGCCGCCCAGATCGCCCGCAAGTTCGTCGGCGACAAGCCCGACGCCATCGTTGCCATCGCCACCCCGTCGGCCCAGGCCGTCGTGGCCGCCACCAAGGACGTGCCGGTGGTGTATTCCGCCGTGACCGATCCGGTTGCGGCCCAGCTCGTGTCCAGCATGGACGCCTCGGGCACCAACGTGACGGGCGTGTCGGATCTGCTGGCGCTGGACAAGCAGGTCGACCTGATCAAGAAGATCGTTCCCAACGCCAAGCGCGTCGGCATCGTCTACAACCCGGGCGAGGCCAACTCGGTCGTGGTGGTCAAGAAGCTGCAGGAAATCCTGCCCAAGTCGGGCATGAGCCTGGTCGAAGCCGCCGCCCCGCGTTCGGTCGACGTGGCGTCCGCCGCGCGCAGCCTGATCGGCAAGGTCGACGTCATCTACACCAACACCGACAACAACGTGGTCTCGGCCTACGAGTCGCTGGTGAAGGTCGGCAACGACGCCAAGATCCCCCTGATCGCCTCGGATACCGACAGCGTCAAGCGCGGTGGCATTGCCGCCCTGGGCATCAACTACCGCGACCTGGGCGTGCAGACGGGCAAGGTGGTGGTGCGCATCCTGAAGGGCGAAAAGCCCGGCGCCATCCCGTCCGAAACCATCAACAAGCTCGAGCTCTACGTGAACCCGGGCGCGGCCGCCAAGCAAGGCGTGACGCTGTCCGACGCGGTCATCAAGTCGGCCGCGGTGGTCGTGAAGTAAAGTATCGGCTGGTTCGCCCCGCTCGTGCCCACCCGGCGCGAGCGGGGCTTGTTTTTATCTTGTTTTCTTGTTTGCCCGGCCGACAGGCGGGGTCCACAGGGCGGCAGCATCCACAAGGTGCGCGCGGCCCGGCGCGATGGCGTTGGTCTTGAACGGCATGTCGGCTGCTGGCCGCCACGCTGCGTTTTGCTCCCCCGGAGCGTCCATCAAGCAGCCCGCTTGCGGCCCTGGCCGCCAAGCCTGGCGACGCCTTGGCAGGAATCGAGAGAAAATCACGCGGCAAGAAACGTTTATTGCAAAAGCTCGGGTAAAACTGATGCCGAAACGCAAGAAGTTGGACGTTTCAAATCTCTAATATGCTCGTTCCTTACCTGATTGGATTTGACCCATGTCATTGTTCTCGTTGTTAGGCGCACTGGAGATCGGCCTGATCTTCAGCCTGGTGGCCTTGGGCGTGTTTATCTCCTTTCGCCTGCTGCGCTTCCCGGACCTGACCGTTGACGGCAGCTTTCCGCTGGGCGGCGCCGTCTGTGCCACGCTGATCGCCTCGGGCACCGACCCGTTCGTCGCCACCATCGCGGCCACCTTTGCCGGCGCGGCTGCCGGACTGGTCACCGGCTGGCTCAACGTCAAGCTCAAGATCATGGATCTGCTGGCCAGTATCCTGATGATGATTGCGCTGTACTCCGTGAACCTGCGCATCATGGGCAAGCCCAACGTGCCGCTGATCACCGAACCCACCGTCTTCACCATCCTGCAGCCGGGCTGGCTGTCGGACTACGTGGCGCGGCCCCTGATCCTGGTGGTCATCGTGGTGCTGGCCAAGCTGGCGCTGGACTGGTTCTTCGCCACCCAGACGGGTCTCGCGGTGCGCGCCACCGGCTCGAACGGCCGCATGGCCCGCGCCCAGGGCGTGAACACCGGCCGCATGATCCTGTTCGGCATGGCGCTGTCCAACGCGCTGGTCGCCATGGCCGGCGCGCTGTTCGCGCAGACCCAGGGCGGGTCCGACATTTCCATGGGCATCGGCACCATCGTCATCGGCCTGGCCGCCGTGATCGTGGGCGAAAGCATCCTGCCGTCGCGCAAGCTGGTGCTGGCCACGCTGGCCGTCATCATCGGCGCCATCGTCTACCGCTTCTTCATCGCGTTGGCTCTCAACAGCGATTTCATCGGCCTGAAGGCGCAAGACCTGAACCTCGTCACCGCGGTCCTGGTCACCATCGCCTTGGTCATCCCCATGCTCAAGCGCCGGTTCCTCGGCAAGAAGGGGCGCTGATATGCTGTCCGCAAAAGACCTCAAGATCACTTTCAACGCGGGCACGCCGATCGAAACGCGCGCCCTGCGCGGCCTGTCGCTCGACATTCCCGAAGGCCAGTTCGTCACGGTCATCGGCTCGAACGGCGCGGGCAAGTCGACCTTCCTGAACGCCGTGTCGGGTGACCTGCCCATCGATTCGGGCAAGATCGAAATCAACGGCGTGGACGTCACGCGCCAGCCCGTCTGGGCCCGCGCCGGCCGCGTGGCCCGCGTGTTCCAGGACCCCATGGCCGGCACCTGCGAAGACCTGACCATCGAAGAGAACATGGCGCTGGCGCAGCTGCGTGGCGCGCGTCGCGGCTATGGCCGTGCCGTCAAGGCCTCGATGAAGGACGGTTTCCGCGAACGCCTGGCCACGCTGGGCCTGGGCCTGGAAAGCCGCCTGGCCGACCGCATCGGCCTGTTGTCGGGCGGCCAGCGCCAGGCCGTGAGCCTGCTGATGGCCGCGCTGCAGCCTTCGCGCATCCTGCTGCTGGACGAGCACACCGCCGCGCTCGACCCGCGCACCGCCGACTTCGTGCTGCAACTGACGGCGCGCATCGTGGCCGAAAACAAGCTGACCACCATGATGGTCACGCACAGCATGCGCCAGGCGCTGGACGTGGGCGACCGCACGGTGATGCTGCACCAGGGCCAGGTGGTGCTGGACGTGTCCGGCGACGAGCGCCGCGGCATGGACGTGCCTGATCTGCTGGCCATGTTCGAGCGTGTGCGCGGCGAAAAGCTGTCGGACGACGCCTTGTTGCTCGGCTGACCGTCGCGCCGACCCGGTCGGCAAAACGCCCGCTGCAAGCCTCGACCCGAGGCCCGCAGCGGGCGTTTTTCATGGCGGGCCGGTCAGGCCGCGAGGCCCCGCCAGGTCTTGATCAGCAGCGTTTCGATGTCGTGCACCGGCAGGCCGGTGGCGCGCGCCACGGCGTCGCGGTAGGGCGGCATGTTGGTGCATTCCAGCACGATGTCGGTCAGGCCGGGCGCCCGCGCCGCCAGGCGGGCGGCGGCATCCACCACGTTGCGTTCGACCTCGCTCAGGTCCATCACGGGGCTGTTTTCCAGGATGCGTGCATGCATCTCGCAGCCGGGCGCCAGCCCTTCGACGATGGCATTGGCCGGCACGTCGACCGCATCCAGAATGCCGCGCGACAGCGATTGCGCATCGAAGGTGACGATGCCCACGCGCGCCAGCCCGCGGCATTGCAGGAGGCTGGACGTCACCACCGGCACGGGCACGGCGGCCTGTAGCGCCGACTGGTATTTGGCCAGGAAGCCGCAACTGGTGGAGATCAACGCCGCGCCGTCGCGCGCCAGGCCCATGGCGGCATCGATGAAGGGCTGCAGGAAGGCCGGGTCGGCGTCTTGCACGATCTTGCGTGGCGAGGCGCCCTGCACCGTGACGAAGCGCACGGGGATGCCGGCGCGTTCGTAGGTCTGGATGTTGCCGACATCGCCAGGCGGCCGCGGAAAGCGGGTGTCCAGCATCAGCACGCCAAGAAAGCCCGGGTTGCGCATGGGAGTGTCCTTGCTCTGTGCAGGCCTCAGATGAATCGGCTGGGGCGGAAGGCGGCGTGACGCTCGCCGCCCTCGCCGGCCATCAGTTCGCCCAATATGCTTGCCGTGCCTGGCCCGGTGCTGAAACCGATGTGCTGGTGGCCCAGCGCCAGCCACAGGCCGGGGTGGCGCGGCGCCTGGCCGATCATCGGGCGGCTGTCCGGCAGGGTGGGGCGGCGGCCCAGCCAGGCCTGCGAATCCAGTCGCGCGCCCAGGTCCAGCGCCTCGCGGGCGCGGGTTTCCGCCAGGTCCAGCTGCACCGGTCGGGCGGGGGCCTCGCAGTCGTCCAGTTCGACCCCGGTGGTCAGGCGCAGCCCGCGGGCCATGGGCGACAGCACGTAGCCGCCGCCGGTGTCGTACACGGGCCGGCCCAGCGCCGGGCCGCTGCCGGGCGCGTAATGCATGTGATAGCCGCGTTCGAACGCCATGGGCAGGTCGATGCCGGTGGTCTTGAGCAGCGCCTTGGACCACGGGCCCAGCGCCACCACCAGGGCGGGTGCGCTGAGCGAGTCGGACCCCTGGTCGCCTTGCACGGTCCAGCGATCGACATCACGGCGGATGGCGGCCGCCCGCAGAGGCTTGAAGGTGCCCCCCGACCGCTGGAACAGGTCGGCATAGGCACGGACCACCGCCTGCGGATCGTCCACCGAGTACGAGCCCTGGATCCACAGCGCGCGTGCGAATATCGGGGCCAGGGCGGGTTCCAGCCGGGCCAGCTCGGCCGGGTCCAGCGCCTGGGTCGGCACCTGGTGGCGGGCATAGGCGCTGCGCGCCAACGCGCTGCCTTGCCAGGCCGCTTCGCTGCGGAACAGGAAGATCCAGCCGGTATCGCGCAACCGATGCCTGATGCCCGCTTCGGCCAGCAGACGCTGGTGCTCGGGGGCCGACAGCCGGATCAGGCTGTCCAGGGCCGTCGCCGTTTCCTGGAACACCGAGGGCCGGGCGCGCCACAGGAAGCTGGCGGCCCAGCCCAGGTTGCGGGCCAGGTAGCCGGGGCGGTAGCGGAATTGAACCGTGTCGTTGCGCAGCAGCCGGGGCAGTTGGCGCCACAGGCCGGGATGGTTGAACGGCATGAGGGAACTTCGGGCCAGCACGCCGGCATTGCCGTGCGAGGTTTCCTGGCCGGGGGCCTGGCGGTCGAACAGGGTGACATCCATGCCGCGGCGCTGCAGTTCCAGCGCGCAGCAGACGCCGACCATGCCGGCGCCAAGCACAATGACTGGCTTTCCCATCGTCTTTTCGGGTCTCGGGCTAGGGTCAAAGGGACCCGCCGGCGATTGTAGGGCAGCGGGGCGGATCAGGCCATCGCGCGGACGGACGCGCCGCGCCAAGGCCGCCCGGCCATCGCCTTCACGTCGCCGGGCGTTGCCCCAGGATGCGCCCGGCCGCCGTCACGCCCCACCACGCGGCTTCCTCGAAGACCGAATAGCCGGACAGGTCGGCGTGGGCGAACAGCACCGGGCCATCCACGTCGCGCAGCGCCGCCAGGCCGGGGTTGGACAGGTAGCCGCAATAGGGCGAGGCCATGGCGTGGCCGCGCACCGTGATTTCGAGCTGGCGTGCGTGGCGCCAGAATTCATCGCCATAGGCCGCCACCAGGTCGGCCGCCACCTCGTCGCGCAGGGCCTCGGGGCGCGCGGTGGCCAGCCACTGGCGCGTGGCCTGCGGCGTCTTGCCGCTGAGGGCGTCGTAGGCGGTGAAGACCGTGCGCGGCGACCGCGCCACCCGCAGCAACTGGTGGGTCGACACCACGTAGCCCAGCGCCTGGCCCTGGTAGACCACGTTGTCCCACGACAGCGGTTCGCCGGGCGCCTCGCGCGGATAGCCGTCCATGACGAAGTTGGACACCAGCCAGGGCGCATGCGGCGAGGCATGCACGGCCGGATCGTAGCCATAGGCGCGGATATCCGGCAGCACGTGCTGGGCCACGAACAGCGGCATGGCGCAGACCGCGCGCCGGGCTCGCAGCGTGTACACCGCCGGGGCGGGGCCGGTCGCCAGGCAGTCGATCTGCGGTCCGGCGGGCGTTTCGCGCAGGCGCATGGCGGTGCCGGGCAACAGCCAGTTGCCATGGCCCAGTCGGGCGCTGATCGCGTCGTGCAGGCGTTGCACCAGCGGCGCCAGGCCGCCGGGCCAGGTCAGCACCGCGCCTTCGGCGGCGTTGGCGGCATGGCCGTCGCGGCTGGCGAAGTAGTGCAGGCCGGCCCAGGCCGACACCACGTCGTACTGGGCGCCGTAGTCGTCGCGGCAGCAGTAGTTCAGGTACCAGTGCAGGGCGGGCGAGGTATAGCCTTCGCGTTCCAGCCAGGCCTTGAAAGTCAGGGTGTCCAGCGCCCGCCAGGCGGGGTCGCGCGAGGACAGGGCGATGGGAATGCAGAAGACCTTGCGGCCGTCGTTGCCGACCTGCCCGTGCAACGCATCCACCTGCGCCAGGAACTTGCGGTGTTGCTCGGCGTGGCCGTCGGGCAGCCCGGTCATGGGCAGCAGGCCGTCTTCCCAGTGGCCGCCGCGCAGCAGGCGTTCTTGCGGTGAATGCGCCAGGATGGCTTCGTCGTAATACGGCCGCGCGGCGTAGGCATCGCGCTCGGCGATGCCGAAGTCGGCCAGCATCTCGCGCACGTGGGTGGACTGCATCGAGGGTAGCGGCAGGTAGTGCGCGCCCAGCGGATAGTCCAGCCCGTCGCGCACGCCGGCCGCGGCGTTGCCGCCGTATTCCGGGCCTTGCACCACCACGAAATCGGTATGGCCCTCGCGCGCCAGTTTCCAGGCGCAGGACAGGCCGGCCACGCCGGACCCCAGGATCGCCACCTGGCTTTGGCGGGTGCCGGATGACGCCGGCAGCGCGGTGCCGTCGCGCAGCGCGTGGCCCGCCTGCATGCCGGGGTAGCGCACCTCGGGCGTGGTCTCGACGATGCGTGACCGGTAATAGCCCGCCGTGCCCGCCGCCGCGGCGGTGGCCGCGCCCAACAGGAAGGTGCGGCGGCGCATCAGCGGATGACCTTGCGCCAGTCCTCGTCGAAGTAGCGCACGAGCGATTGCTCGTTCAGGCGGTTCGGCGGCATGGCCAGCGCCGGCATGTCGGCGGGAAAGTGGAACAGCTCGCGCAGCGTGGCCGGGTCCAGGTAGCGGGTGGGCACCGAAATCGCCGTGGGCGGCGTGTAGTCGCGCCGCTTGCCGGCCAGGATGAAGCCCCAGTCGCCGAACGACGGCACGTAGGCGTGGTACGGCCAGGTGTTCAGGCCGGCTTCCTTCAGCGTGGCGTCCACGCTCCAGAACGAGCGCGGCGCGAAGTAGGGCGAGGTGGACTGGATGACCATGTAGCCGTTCTCGGCCAGATGGCGCGCCATCAGGTGGTAGACCGGCACCGAATACAGCCGGCCCAGGCCGAAGTTGGACGGGTCGGGAAAGTCGACCACGATGTAGTCATAGACCTCGGCGTGGCTTTCCAGCCAGCGGCCCGCGTCGTCGTTGATGACGGTGACGCGCGGGTCCGTCAACGAGTTCTGGTTCAGCCGCGTCAGCGGTTCGGACCGCGAAAACAGGCCTGTCATGGCCGGGTCCAGGTCGACCAGGGTCACGTGCTCGACGTGCTTGAACTTCAGGATCTCGCGCACTGCCAGGCCGTCGCCGCCGCCCAGCACCAGCACGTTGCGGGCCCACGGCAGCGCCTGCAGGCCGGGAATCACCAGCGACTCGTGATAGCGGTGTTCGTCGCGCGACGAGAACTGCAGGTTGCCGTTGATGTACAGGCGCAGGTCGTCGTGCCAGCGGGTCACGATCAGGCGCTGGTAGGGCGTGGTCTCGGCATGCACCACGTCGTCGCCGTACAGGCCTTTTTCGGCCCAGCCGGTCATCTGGCCCGAGAACGCAAAGCCCAGCGCCAGCAGGCCCAGCACCACGCTGCCGCGAATGGCTTTCTCGGCCGGGCGGCGCACTTCGGCGCGGAACAGCCAGGTGGTCCAGAGCGCCACGCTGGCGTTCAGGATGCCGAAGAGGAACCCGGTGCGCAGCAACCCCAGCTTGGGCGCCAGCAGCAACGGAAAGACCAGCGACACGGCCAGCGCGCCAAGATAATCGAAGGTCAGCACGCGGCTGACGATTTCGCGAAATTCCGTCTTGCGCTGGTTGAAGACGCGCATCACCAGCGGGATTTCCATGCCCACCATCAGGCCGATGATGAAGACGCCGACGTACAGCGCGGCGCGAAAGGGCGCCGACAGCCAGGCGAACACCAGGAACAGGACGGCGGCGGAGACCCCGCCCAACAAGGCGACGGCCAGTTCGACATCGATGAACCGATTCAAAACGTCGTCGTCTTTTACATATTTTGACAACCACGATCCGATGCCCATCGCGAACAGATAACAGCCGATGACGGACGAGAATTGCAGGATGGAATCGCCCAGCAGATAGCTGGCCAGTGCGCTGCTGATGAGCTCGTAGCCCAAGCCGCAGGAAGCGACGATCAATACCGACAGGATGAGAACGCGGTCGCGCATGGGGGTTCCGACTCAGAAAATGCGTTCGCAGTATATCGAAGCCGCCGTATATACTGCGCGCAATTAGGGCCTGAAGGGGGCGAATATGGGAGAAGCGATGCATCCGGCCGTGACCTATCTGATCTACATTGTCTCGGCACTGGTCATGCTTGGCGTGTTCACCTTGGTCTACACCACCGTGACGCGCTACAAGGAATTCGAACTGATCCGCGAAGGCAATATCGCCGCGGTGCTGTCCTATAGCGGCGCGCTGGTGGGTTTTTCCTTCACGCTGTGCTCCAGCATCGCCATTCACGCCAGCTTCATCATGTTCGTGGTCTGGGGCGTGGCCGCCATGGCGGTGCAACTGGTCGTCTATGCGGTCATGGCGCGGGCCATCCGCGGCCTGAACGAGGCCATCGAAGAAAACAACATCGCCATGGGCGGCCTGATCGGTTCGATCTCGCTGGCCGCCGGCGTGGTCAACGCCGCCTGCCTGACCTGATCCGGCCCGGGGCGCTGATTCCGATCTGACACAGGAGAACTTGCCATGAGTCTCGGTTCATTTATCCGCAAGCAGTTTATCGACATCCTGCAATGGAACGAGGACGGCGACGGCGTGCTGGCCTGGCGTCATCCGATGCAGGATTTTGAAATCCAGTACGGCGCCAGCCTGACCGTGCGCGAGTCGCAGATGGCCGTGTTCGTCAACGAAGGCAAGGTGGCCGACGTGTTCGGCCCCGGCATGTACAAGCTGACGACGCAGACGCTGCCGGTCCTGACGTACCTGAAGAACTGGGACAAGCTGTTCGAGTCGCCCTTCAAGTCGGACGTCATCTTTTTCAGCACCCGCCTGCAACTGGGCCGGCGCTGGGGCACGGCGCAGCCGGTGACGCTGCGCGACAGCGAATTCGGCATGGTGCGCCTGCGCGCCTTCGGCGTGTATTCGTACCAGATCACCGACCCGGCCAAGTTCTACCGCGAAATCAGCGGCACGCGCGACGTCTATACCGTCGACGACCTGGAATTGCAGCTGCGCAACATGGTGGTCGCCGCCATGACGACGGCGCTGGGCAGCTCGAAAGTGCCGTTCCTGGACATCGCCGGCAACCAGGGCCTGATGTCGCAAAGCATCAGCGAGCAACTGGCGCCGGTGTTCGACCGCTACGGCGTCAAGCTGGACAACTTCACCGTCGAAAACGTGTCGTTGCCCGAAGAATTGCAGAAGGCGCTGGATACCCGGATCTCGATGGGCATGGCCGGCGACCTGGGCAAGTTCACCCAATACCAGACAGCCACGTCCATCCCGCTGGCGGCGCAGAACGAAGGCGGCATCGCCGGCATCGGCGCGGGCCTGGCGGCCGGCGCGGCGCTGGGCCAGACGATGGCGGCCGGGCTGGGCGTGGGGCAGGCCCCGGGCCAGCCGGCGCAGGCCGCGGCGGCGGGCGCCGCCGGGGCTGCCGCAGGGGCGGCGGCCGGGGGCGACCCCGTGCAGCGCTTGCAGCAGCTGAAAGATCTGCTGGACAAGGGCCTGATCACGCCGGCCGACTACGACTCGGCCAAGGCCGAGGTGCTCAAGAAACTCACCAGCTGAGCGCCGAACGTCCATGCAGCAGGTCTTGTGTCCGCAATGCGGAGCGCCCGTCAAGTTCACGTCCACGGCCTCGGTCATGGCGGTGTGCGGCGCGTGCCGCAGCACGCTGCTCAAGGATGCCGAATCGGTCAAGCGCATCGGCGAAACCGCGGATGTGCTGGAAGACTACTCGCCGCTGTGCCTGGGCGCCGCCGGCCAGTTCGAAGGCAAGCGCTTCGACCTGATCGGCCGCATCCAGCTGCGTTACGAGGACGGCTTCTGGAACGAGTGGTACCTGTGGTTCGACGACGGTTCCGACGGCTGGCTGTCGGACGCGTCGGGGCAATACGCCATTACCCGCCGCCGCAAGGTCAAGTCGACCCAGGGCATGCCGGCGTTCGCCGACATCTCGCCGGGCGATGAGCTGAAGCTGGATGGCCAGCGCTTTTCGGCGTCGGACGTGCGCAGCTGCCGCGCCGGCGGCGCGCAGGGCGAACTGCCGTTCGTGCCGGGTGACGGCTGGGAAGCCAAGGTGGCCGACTACCGCAGCATCGACGCCTTCCTGACGCTGGATTTTTCCGACGGGCCGGAGCCCGAGCTGTATATCGGCAAGGCATTCGACCTGGCAGGCATGCAGGCGGCCACGCTGCGCTCGAACGAGCAGGTCGAGGAAACCGCCGGGCGTTTCCGCGGCCAGATCAAGGCGCTGGACTGCCCCAGTTGCGGCGCGCCCATCAGCTTTGTCGCGGCCATGGCCACCCAGGTGGTCTGCCCGTCTTGCACCGCCACGGTCGATTGCGCGGGCGAGACCGCCCAGGTCATCGCCAAGGCGCAGAAGCTCAAGGCCATCAAGACCACGCTGGCGCTGGGCGCCACCGCCAAGATCGACGGCGCCACCTTCACCCTGATCGGCCTGATGAAGTGCGCCGACCCGGATCCCGAAGAACCGTCCGACTGGATCGAATACCTGCTGTTCAACCCGGCCAAGGGCTTCATCTGGCTGGTGGAAACGGACGAAGGCTGGGAACGCGTGCAGGTCTGCGATACCTGGCCCAGCCGCAACAATGCGACCAGCGTGCGCTGGCGCAACAAGCTCTACCAGAAGCTGTACGACTACACCTCGCGGGTCGAGCTGGCGCTGGGCGCCTTCAACTGGCGCGTGCGGGTGGGCGACAGCACCCAGATCACCGACTACAAGGCCGGGAACCTCAAGCTGACCAGCGAACTGGGGCCCGCCGAGCTGGGCTGGTCTGCCTCGGGGCCGGTGGCGCCGGCCCAACTGGCCGAATGGTTCGGCAACCCCGAACTGGCCAAGCAGAAAGCCATGCCGCGCACGAGCACGTCGGGCGGCTATCGCAAGTGGGCCTGGTTCGCGACGATCGCCATGGGGTTCCTGAACCTGGGCAATATCTTCAATGGTCGCCTGCTGCCGATCGTGATCGGCCTGGCGTTTCTGTGGCTGCCGGCCAGCCTCGCGGACAAGATGTCCGCAAAGGACGACTAGCCGATGGGCAAGTTTCTCTATGCCATCTATGCCGTGATCGTGGTCATGGCCGCCACGGGCGCCAGCTCGCCCGGCGCCCGCTTCACCAGCGGGGGCAGCAGCAGCGGCAGCAGCAGTTGGGGCGGCGGTTCATCGGGCAGCTCGGGCTGGTCGTCGGGCGGATCGCACAAGTGATGCCTCGGGACGCCACGCAGCGGGACCTGCCGCAGGCCGCCACGCCGCACGCCACCCCGGGCCGCCACATCCTGGCCGATTTCCGCGGCGTGGACGCCGGCCTGCTGGCCGACGCCGCCGCGCTGGAACGTGAACTGGTGCAGGCCGCCCAGGCCGCGGGCGCCAAGGTGCTGGGCGCGCATTTCCATCATTTCGGCGCCGGCGCGGGCGTGACCGGCGTGGTCATGCTGAGCGAATCCCATATCAGCGTGCATTCCTGGCCCGAACACCAGTTCGCGGCGCTGGACATCTTCATGTGCGGCGCCGCCCAGCCCGAACGGGCGCTGGAACGCCTGCGCGCGGCGCTGGCCCCCCGGACGGTGCGCGTCACCACCGTCGACCGCGGCTGAGCTTCCCCCTTCATTCCCAGGCATTTGACGTGGCGCAAGCCGGTACCGGACGCAAATTGACGAGCGTTATATACCTCTATATATTTCGTTACCGAGATTGATCTTGTCCGAGGAGAGTGCCATGTTCCGCAAACACCCGATCCTGGCCGTGTCGCTGGCCCTGGCTGCCGTCTGGGGCCCCAGTGCCCATGCCGGCGACCTGGTGGTGTCCGCCGCGGCCAGCCTGACCAATGCGTTCAAGGACGTGGCCCAGGCCTACGAAAAGGAACATACCGGCACCAAGGTGGTCCTGAACTTCGGCGCCTCCGACGTGCTGCTGCAGCAGATCGTCAAGGGGGCGCCGGCCGACGTATTCGCCTCCGCCGACCAGAAGGCGATGGACAAGGCCGTCGAGGAAAAGGCCGTCAAGCCCGAATCGCGGGTGGACTTCGCGGCCAACCAGATCGTGCTGATCGTGCCGACGGACAGCAAACTCAACATCGCCGCGCTCAAGGACCTGACGCGCGACGACGTCAAGCGCATCGCCTACGGCAACCCGGCTTCGGTGCCGGTGGGTCGCTACACGCAGGGCGCGCTGCAGGCCGCCGGCCTGTGGGATGCCGTGCAGGCCAAGAGCGTGCTGGCGCAGAACGTGCGCCAGAGCCTGGACTACGTGTCGCGCGGCGAGGTGGATGCGGGCTTCGTGTTCGCCACCGACGCGGCCGTCATGCCGGACAAGGTCAAGGTCGCCGTGCGCGTGCCCTCGCAAACGCCGGTGACCTATCCGATTGCCGTCACCGCGCGCGACGCCGCCGCCAAGGAAGCGCAAAGCTTCGTGGCCTATGTGCTGTCGCCCGCCGGCCAGGAAATCCTGTCGCGCCATGGCTTCCAGAAGCCCTGAGGCAGGGCGTCGACATTGACATGTGAATCGCAGGCGTCATGAGCGATCCCGTCTGGGTGCCCCTGCTGCTGACCTTGAAGGTGGCCGGCTGGGCAACGCTGCTGGCCACCCTGGCCGGCACGGCGGCGGCCTACGGCCTGTCCCGCTGGCGCTGGCCGGGGCGGGACCTGCTGGACGCCATCCTGACGCTGCCGCTGGTGCTGCCGCCCACCGTCCTGGGCTATTACCTGCTGGTCCTGTTGGGCCGGCGCGGGGTGCTGGGCGAAACGCTGGCGGCCTGGGGCATCGAACTCGTGTTCACCTGGCAGGGCGCGGTCATCGCCGCGTCGGTGGTGGCGTTTCCGCTGGTGTTCAAGTCGGCGCGCGCCGCGTTTGAGAACGTCGATGCGCAATTGGAAAGCGCGGCCCGGGTGCTGGGCGTCTGCGAGGTGGGCGTGTTCTTCCGGGTCACGCTGCCATTGGCGGCGCGCGGCATCGTGGCGGGCGTGCTGCTGGCCTTTGCCCGTGCACTGGGCGAATTCGGCGCCACGCTGATGATCGCCGGCAACCTGCCGGGCCGCACCCAGACCCTGTCGGTCGCCATCTACGAAGCGGTGCAGGCGGGCGATGACGCCACGGCCAATTTCCTGGTGCTGGTGACGTCCATCACCTGCATCGTGGTGCTGCTGGCCGCGGGCAAGCTGGTGCCCGTCCGCGCCAATCGCCGCAACGGAGGCGCCTGATGGGCGTCGACCTGCGCATTCGCAAGCAGATGGTCTCGGGCGAGCGGCATTTTTCGCTGGACGTGGCGTTCTCGTCGGCGGCCCAGCGCATCGCGCTGTTCGGGCCATCGGGCGCGGGCAAGAGCCTGACGTTGCGGGCGGTGGCCGGCCTGCTGCGGCCCGACGCCGGCCGCATCGCGGTCAATGGCCGCGTGCTCTTCGACGCCGACGCGCGCATTGATGTGGCGCCGCAAGCCCGCAAGGTGGCCTACCTGTTCCAGGACTATGCGCTGTTCCCGCACCTGACGGTGGCGCAGAACATTGCATTTGGTACGCGCCGCGGCTGGCTCAATCCCTCGCGCCGTGACGCATCGCCCGAGTTGCGGCGCTGGGTCGACGCCTTCGAGCTGGGGGCCATCGTCGGCAGCTATCCCAACGAGATTTCCGGCGGCCAGAAGCAGCGGGTCGCCCTGGCGCGCGCGCTGATGCTCAAGCCCGACATCCTGCTGCTGGACGAGCCGTTTTCGGCGCTGGATTCGCAGCTGCGCGGCAAGATGCGCCAGGAATTGAACGCCTTGCAGCGTCAGCTGGATGTGCCGATGCTGCTGATCACGCACGATCCCGCCGACGTCGAGGCGCTGGCCGACGAGGTGTTCGAAGTACGCGAAGGCAAGGTGCGCCGACGCGACGAAGACGTGGGCGTCTAGCCGCGAGCGGGCAGGGCGGCGGCGCGCTGCCGTTCATTGCCTGGCGGGGAAAAGCAGACTCAGTCCAACACGCCCAGGATCACGCTGGACGCCTTGAAGATGGCAACCGCCGCGGCGCCTTCGCCCAGGCCCAGTTCCTGTGCGCTTTCGTTGGTGACGATCGCCACCAGCGTGGTGCCGCCTTCCAGGTCGATCAGGATTTCGCTGTTGACCGCGCCTTCGCGCACCGCCGCAATGGTGCCCGCCAACTGGTTGCGGGCCGACAGCCGCAGGCCGGGGCCGGGGGCGCCGACGATCACCGACGATGCCTTCACCAGCGCCAGGGCTTCCTTGCCGGGCGCCAGTTCCAGTTCCTGGGTGCTTTCGCGGGTGATGGTGGCGGTGATGACCTGGCCGCCGGCAATGCGCAACAGGATTTCGTCGTTGACGGCGCCGGTGCGCACTTCCATCACCGTGCCCATGAGTTTGTTGCGGGCGCTGGTCTTGAGCATGAATCGCCTCATCAAATCGATGTCGCCGCTGGCCGTCAGCCCCGCGCGCGCCAGGTTGTCCATGAACTTGCGGTGTTCGGCTTCCAGTGCCCGGAAGGTGGCGATCAGGCTGCGCGCCCGGTCGGTCAGGCGCGTGCCGCCGCCGCCCTTGCCGCCGGCCGCCCGCAGCACGAGCGGTTCGCCCGCCAGGTTGTTCATGGCGTCGATGGCGTCCCAGGCCCCCTTGTAGCTCATGCCCACCGCGCGGGCGGCGGCCGTGATCGAGCCGGTGGCATCGATCTGCGCCAGCAGGTCTATGCGATTCTTTCCGCCCCAGTTCTGGGCGCCGGAACGAAACCAAATCGAGCCGTCGAGTTCCAACATGGAGGTATCTTCTGGTCTGGGTCTGAAATGACCCCCGAGTGTAATGGAGCCCGCGCCGACTGCGGCTTGATGTCGATCCAATGAGAATGCTTCCTTGTTGAAACTTTATCCGCTTCGCGGCACTATGAATGCGCCTGACGCCTGTTGACACTCGGACCCGCCCTGTGTGCGGGTTCCCCTTTTCGGAGATCGACATGAAAGCGTTCAAAATGCTGGCCGTGGGTTCCTTGACGGGCTTGTTGGCGGCGTGCGCCTCTGGCCCCACCGTCAAGGGTGATTACGATCACCAGGCCGATTTCGCGCAGTACCGCACCTTCGGCTATATGTCGCCGCTGGGCACCGACAAGGCCGGCTACAGCACCTTGCTGACCGAAAGGCTGAAAGACGCCACCCGCGGCCAGATGGAAATGCGCGGCTACGTCTACAGCGCGTCCAACCCCGACCTGCTGGTCAACTTCAGCGGCAAGCTGCAGCAAAAGACCCAGGTCACCGAAGCGCCGCCGCCCATGCCCTACTACGGCTACCGCAGCGGTTTCTATGGTGGCTGGCCCGGCTACGGCTGGGGCGACACCGTCTATCAGTACACCGAAGGCACCCTCAACATCGACCTGATCGATCCGCGCCGCAAGCAGCTGGTGTGGGAAGGCGTGGCGGTGGGGGAAGTGCAGAACCCCGAGATGGCGACGTCGGCGCAAAGCGTCGACAAGGCCGTCGCACTGATTTTCGCCAAGTATCCGTTCCGGGCCGGCGTCGCCGCCCCGCAGTTGCCGGACAAGAGCAAGCCCTAGGGCTTGCCGCTATGAAAAGGACCGCCGCATGAGTACACGCCGCAAGGCCTTGACCCCAGACACCGGCGCAACGCCGCCCTACGAAACCGTGGCCCTGGTCCTGCAGGGTGGGGGCGCCCTGGGGTCGTACCAGGCGGGGGTATACCAGGGGCTGCACGAGGCAGGCATCCGGCCCAACTGGATTTCCGGCATTTCCATCGGCTCGATCAACGCGGCGATCATCGCCGGTTCGCCCGAAGACGAGCGGGTGGAGCGGCTGCGCGGTTTCTGGGAAAGCATCTGCCGGCCCGCGGGGTTTCTGTCCGTGCCCTGGGGCGACACCCTGGCAGGCATGTTCGAAGGCATCCCGTTCGGCTTCGGTTCGCCGGCCATGAATGGCCAGCTGTCGGCCTTCCAGGCGCTGTTTTCCGGCCAGCCAGGCTTTTTCAAACCGCGCTTTCCGCCGCCCTACTGGGTGCACGGCAAGGGCGCGGCGTCCACCAGCTTCTACGACACCACGCCCTTGGCCGCCACCCTGCGCCAGTACGTGGATTTCGACCTGCTCAATGCGGGCAAGGTGCGTGCCAGCTTCGGCGTGGTGAACGTGCGCAGCGGCAACTTCGCCTATTTCGACAGCCAGAAGCACACGCTGGGGCCCGAGCACATCATGGCCTCGGGCGCCTTGCCGCCGGGCTTTCCGTCGGTGGAGATCGACGGCGAGCATTACTGGGACGGCGGCGTGGTGTCCAACACCCCGCTGGCGCAGGTGCTCACCACGGACACCATGCGCGATACGCTGGCGTTCCAGGTGGATCTCTGGCCCGCCCGCGGCGGGCTGCCCACCACGCTCGAAGAGGTGGCCGAGCGCCAGAAAGACATCCAGTATTCCAGCCGCACCCGCATGGTCACCGATCAGTTGCGGCGGGTGCTGAAGCTGCGTCATGGCCTGCAGCAACTGCTGGACAGATTGCCGGAAAAAGACCGCAATGCGCCCGAACTGGCAGAGATCCGCCAGCAGGCCAATACGCCCGCCACCAACATCATCAACCTGATCTACGAGTCCAAGCACCGCGAGCGCTTTTCCAAGGACTACGAGTTCGGCACCGAGGCCATGCGCGAACACTGGGAATCGGGCCTGGCCGACATCCGCAATACGCTGGCCAAGCCCGGCATCCTGGCGCGGCCCACGCAGGACAGCTGCTTCGTCGCGCACGACATCCACCGCAACGGCAAGCACACCTCATAGCGGCAGGTCTTGCGGCATCCCGCTATGTGGTTGACCGCAAGCGGGCCGCTCCGGCAGGGAATTTTGCTAGGACTAGTCTTATTCCTGGGTCGCCGGGGGGCACAGCGTCCGCAAGCCCGGTAGTCTTTCGGCAGGATTAGCAACCTTGTTCCGGAAGCGGATCGCCGTGCCCTCCCGGCGGCGACCTGCCCGGTGGAGACTCCGGCATGACTGTTCCCGTTCCTCGCGCTTCCGTACCCCCCGCCGTCGCAGCCACCGCGTCGTCGCGGCCGGCGGCGGCACCCAAGCGTGCCGCCGCGGCCGAGGCCGACCCGGCCGCCGCGACGGCCTTCCCGACCGACGGCTGGTGGAGCCTGGCCTACCGCGGCTGGACCCTGCTGACCCCCGCTGGCGCCCGCCTCGACCTGACCGAGGTCGAACGTGCCTGCTTCCAGTGCCTGCTGCACAATCCGCGCCGCGAGCTGTTGCGCGAAGAACTCATGGCGGTCCGGCAGGGCACCAACCTGCGCACGCTCAACGTCGCTATCTGCCGGCTTCGCCGCAAAGTGCGACATCTCGATGCCCGTCTGCCGTTGCACACGGTGCATGGCGCGGGCTATGTCTTTCTTGGCAATCTGCGAGAGATATCCGACCTGTGATTCAAGCGTGGTAAATCCGCGCGGCGACTACGCCATCGCGCTGTGAAAATCAGTGATTTCCCCAATAACTGAGTTACATTAACGGGCTATTCACGTGTCACGCACGGCGCGCAGCGTTTTGTTTTGATCGCGGGCAGGGTTTGCGGTCAAATACGGCGGTCGGAGTCGGCCTTCGAAACCTGCGGCCCGCTTCGGCAACCAGACGCGGCGACGACCTATCGCCGTTACATTGTTGCGGTCGCTTGACGCGGTTAACTTCGCGGGGGTTTCAATGCGGTTTTCGCCTAAACGTGTCTCAGGTCTGGCTTTTTCCGGTGGCGTCCTCGCGCTGTTGTTGGCGGGGTGCGGTGAAAAACCGCAAATGAACCCCGGCATGCCGCAGGTCAGCGTCATCACCGTCCAGCCCCAGCGCACGCCCATCGTGGCCGAACTGCCCGGCCGCGTCGACGCGGTGCGCGACGCCCAGATCCGTTCGCGGGTCACCGGCATTGTCCAGAAGATCACCTTCGAACAGGGCGGCGACGTCAAGGAAAACCAACTGCTGTTCAAGATCGACCCGGCGCCCTACAAGGCCGCCTACGATCAGGCCACCGCGCAGCTCAAGCAGGCGCAGGCCACCTTGTTCAGCGCCAAGGTGCTGGCCGACCGCTACGCCCCGCTGGTCAAGGCCAACGCCGTCAGCAAGCAGGAATACGACAACGCCGTGGCGTCCTACCGCCAGGCCGAAGCCAACGTCGCCGCCGCCAAGGCCGCGCAGGACAACGCGTCGATCAACCTCGGCTACACCGACGTCACCTCGCCCATCACGGGCCGCATCGGCAAGCCCCTGGTGACCGAAGGCGCGCTGGTCGAGTCCACCTCGGCCACGCAGATGGCCACGGTGCAGCAACTGGATCCGGTCTACGTCGACTTCACCCAGTCCACCGCGGATCTGGCTACGCTGCGCCGCGCTTTTGCCAGCGGCAAGCTGCAGCAGGTGGGCAAGGACGCCGCGCGCGCCACCGTGGTGCTGGAAGACGGCTCCGAATACGACAAGCCGGGCAAGTTGCTGTTCACCGGCATCACTGTCGATCCGTCCACCGGCCAGGTCAATCTGCGCGCCGAAGTCCCCAACCCCGACGGCATCCTGTTGCCCGGCATGTACGTGCGCGTGCGCCTGGAGCAGGGCGTGAACGACCAGGCGCTGGTGGTGCCGCAGCAGGCGCTGCAGCGTACCGCCGACGGCTCGCAAAGCCTGATGCTGGTCAAGGACAACAAGATCGAACAGTTGCCCGTCACCACCGGCGGCGCGGTCAACAACGACTGGATCATCACCAGCGGCCTGAAGGCCGGCGACGTCGTCGTGGTCGAGGGCTTCCAGAAGATCCGTCCTGGCGCGCCGGTGCAGGCCAGCCCCTGGAACAAGAACGGCGGCAAGCCCGCCGCGGGCGGCCAGCCCCCCGCACAGCCCGGGGCCAAGCCCGCCGAGCCAGGCGCGCAGCCTGCCCAGCCGGCCCCCCAGGACAAGGCCTCCGGCCAGAAATCGTAAGCGGCCCGCAGCGCATCGCGCTGCGTTCCTCTTTAGTGAGCATCGCTTTCAGAGTCAGCCCACATGCCGCAATTTTTTATTGATCGACCAATCTTCGCCTGGGTAGTCGCCCTGTTCATCCTGCTTGCCGGGGTGCTGGCGATTCCCAACATGCCGGTGTCCCAGTACCCCGACGTGGCGCCTCCGGCCATCACCATCACCGCGACCTACCCGGGCGCGTCGGCCAAGGAAGTGGCCGAGTCGGTCACCAGTATCATCGAGGACAAGCTCAACGGCGCCAAGGGCCTGATCTACTACGAGTCGGTCAGCGATTCCTACGGCACCTCGACCATCACCGCCACCTTCGCCCCGGGCCGCGACCCTGACCTGGCGCAGGTGGACGTGCAGAACCGCGTGTCCAACGTGATCGCCCAGTTGCCCGCCGCCGTGCAGCAGCAGGGCCTGAAGTACGAGCAGACCAGTACCGGCTTCCTGATGATCGTCACGCTGTCGTCCACCGACGGCTCGCTGGACCAGACCGCGCTGGCCGACTACATCACTCGCAACGTGCAGAACCCGGTGTCGCGCGTCGCCGGCGTGGGCCAGTTCCAGCTGTTCGCGGCGCCGCGCGCCATGCGCATCTGGGTCGACCCCGCCAAGCTGGTGGGTTTCAGCCTGAGCATGGCCGAGGTCAACCAGGCCATTTCATCGCAGAACGTGCTGGTGTCCGGCGGCAGCATCGGCGCGCCGCCCAACCCCGAATCGCAGCGCATCACCGCCACCGTGGTGGCCAATGGCCAGTTGAGCACGGTTGAAGGTTTCGGCAAGATCGTGCTGCGCGCCAACACCGACGGCTCCAAGGTGCTGCTGCGCGACGTCGCCCGCATCGAGGTCGGCGCCGACAACTACCAGTTCGGCGCCCGCCTGAACGGCAAGCCCACGGCGGCCTTCGCCATCGTGCTGTCGCCTGACGCCAACGCGCTGGCTACCGCCCAGGGCGTGCGCCAGCAGATGGACGAGCTGTCCAAGTACTTCCCCGGCAACATCACCTACGCCATCCCCTACGACACCGCGCCCTACGTCAAGGTCTCGATCGAGCAGGTGCTGCACACCCTGGCCGAAGCCATGGTGCTGGTGTTCCTGGTGATGTACCTGTTCCTGCAGAACGTGCGCTACACCCTGATCCCGGCGCTGGTGGTGCCGGTGGCCATGCTGGGGTCGTTCGCGGTCATGCTGGGGCTGGGGTTCTCGATCAACGTGCTGACCATGTTCGCCATGGTGCTGGCCATCGGGATTCTGGTCGACGACGCCATCGTGGTGGTCGAGAACGTCGAACGGATCATGGCCACGGAAGGGTTACCCCCCAAAGCGGCCACCAAGAAAGCCATGCCGCAGATCAGCGGCGCCATCATCGGCATCACGCTGGTGCTGGTGACGGTGTTCCTGCCGCTGGCCTTCATGAGCGGGTCCGTGGGCGTGATCTACCGCCAGTTCTCGGTGGCCATGGCCGTGTCGATCTTCTTCTCGGCGCTGCTGGCCCTGACCTTCACGCCCGCGCTGTGCGCGACCATCCTGAAGCCGGTGCCCAAGGGTCACCACAACGACAAGAAGGGCTTCTTCGGCTGGTTCAACCGCAAGTTCGACGCGACCACCCACGGTTACCAGAACTGGGTGTCCCGCATCCTGCACAAGGGCGGGCGCATGATGCTGGCCTTCCTGGTGCTGGTGCTGCTGCTGGGCTGGCTGTACCTGCGCCTGCCGTCGTCGTTCCTGCCTGAAGAAGACCAGGGCTACGTCATCAGCAACATCGAGCTGCCCACGGGCGCCAGCGCCAACCGCACGGTGCAGGTCATCGAAGAGGTCGAAGCCTACTTCCGCGACATTCCGGCGGTGGAAAACATCATCACGGTGCAGGGCTTCAGCTTCAACGGCAACGGCCTGAACGCGGCCATCGCGTTCACCACGCTCAAGGACTTCAAGGAGCGCAAGGGCAAGGGTGATTCCGCCGGCGCCATCGCGTTCAACGCGTTCCAGAAGCAGTTGATGGGCGTGCACGACGCCATGGTGTTCACGCTGGTGCCGCCCGCGATCTCGTCGCTGGGCAACGCCACCGGTTTCGACCTGCGCCTGCAGGATCGGGGCTCGGCGGGTACCGATGCGCTGGCCGCGGCCACCGGCCAGCTGATGGGCATGGCCATGAAGAGTCCGGTGCTGTCGCAGGTGCGCATCACCGGCCTGTCGGCCGGCGCGCAGCTGACGCTGGACATCGACCGCGACAAGGCCGCTGCCCTGGGCGTGAACTTCGACGAAGCGGCCTCGCTGATCTCCACCGCGGTCGGTTCGGCCTACCTGAGCAAGTTCCCCAACCTGGGCCGGATGCAGAACATCTGGGTGCAGGCGGACGCGCCCTACCGTATGCAACTGTCCGACGTGCTCAAGCTGAACGCCCGCAACGTGCAGGGCGGGATGGTGCCGCTGTCGACGTTCGTGTCGGCCAAGTGGTCGCAGGGCCCGGTGCAGGTGGTGCGCTACAACAGCTATGAATCCATGCGTATCGGCGGCAGCGCCGCGGCGGGTTACACCACCGGCCAGGCCATGGAAGAAATGCAGAAGCTGGTGGCGCAGTTGCCGCAGGGCTTCGGCTACGAATGGACGGGCTTGTCCTACCAGGAACGCCAGGCCGGCAACCAGGCCCCGATCCTGATGGGCCTGTCGCTCCTGATCGTGTTCCTGGTGCTGGCCGCGCTGTATGAGAGCTGGGCAATTCCCATCTCGGTCATGCTGGTGGTGCCGCTGGGCATGCTGGGCGCGGTCGCGCTGGTCAGCGCGCTGGGCATGTCCAACGACGTGTACTTCCAGGTGGGCATGGTGACCGTGATCGGGCTGGCGGCCAAGAACGCCATTCTTATCGTGGAATTCGCCAAGGATCAGTACGCGCGGGGCATGGGCCTTTACGAGGCCGCGGTGGAAGCCGCGCGCCTGCGGTTCCGGCCGATCCTGATGACGTCGCTGGCGTTCATCCTGGGCGTGGTGCCGCTGGCCATGGCCACCGGCGCCGGCGCTGCCAGCCAACGTGCCGTGGGCTTGGGCGTGTTGGGCGGCATGCTGGCCGCCACGCCGTTCGCGGTGATCTTCGTGCCGACCTTCTTCGTGGTGGTGCTGGGCCTGTTCAAGACCCGCCCGCGCCTGTTGGGCGCCGAACTGCGCGCCTTCGAAGAAGAGCAGGCGGCCAAGAAGGCGGCGGCGGGCCAGACCCCGCCGGATACCCCGCCGGCAACGCCCGCACCCGCTCAACCCAACAATGGTGGCCAGGAGGGCAAGGAATGAGCGCCCTGATGTTCAAACAGACCGCCTTGTCCGCCTTCGTGGCGGTGGCATTGGCCGGCTGCTCGCTGGCCCCCGACTACAAGCGTCCGGATGCGCCGGTGTCCGGCACTTTCCCGGACCAGCCCAAGGTGCAGTACGGTGCGTACGCCAACCCCATGTCGCTGGGCACGCAGCCCGCCGACGCGGTGGCGCCGCAGACGGGCACGCCCGCGGCGGACCTGGGCTGGCGCGAATTCTTCCGCGATGCGCGCCTGCAGCGCCTGATCGAACTGGCGCTGGTCAACAACCGCGACCTGCGCGTGGCCGTGCAGCGCGTCGAAGAAGCGCGCGCCCAGTACGGCGTGCAGCGCGGCGCGCAGTGGCCCAGCATCGGGGCCGGCATCCAGGGCCAGCGCCAGCATCTGCCGCGCAACATGCGACCGGGCGGCCCTGATTCGTCCTCGATCAGCAGTTCGTACCAGGCCGGCATCGGCCTGACCACGTTCGAAATCGACCTGTTCGGCCGCCTGCGCAGCCTGTCCGAGGCCGCGTACCAGCAATACCTGTCGACCGAGCAGGCACAGAAAAGCACGCACATCGCGCTGATCGGTTCGGTGGCCGAGTCGTACTTCAACCTGCGCGCCGCCGAGGTCCAGCTGGAACTCACGCAGCGCACGCTGGCGTCGCGGCAAGAGTCCTACGACCTGGTCAAGCGCCGTTTCGATGGCGGCGTGGCGTCCGAGCTTGACCTGAACCAGTCCAAGTCGCTGCTGGATACGGCTTCGGCCGATCTGGCCCAGCTGGCGCGCGCCAAGGCCCAGGCCGTCAACGCGCTGGTGCTGGTGCTGGGCACGCCGTTGCCCGACGACCTGCCGGCGCCGGCGGTGTTTGGCCGCGACCAGTTGCTGGCCAGCGTGCCGGCCGGCCTGCCGTCCGATCTGCTGGAACGCCGGCCCGACATCCTGGCCGCCGAGAACCAGCTCAAGTCGGCCAACGCCAACATCGGCGCGGCGCGGGCGGCGTTCTTCCCGACCATTTCGCTGACCGGCCTGCTGGGCGTGTCGAGCCCGTCGCTGGATACGCTGTTCAAGGGCGGGCAGGGCTACTGGAGCTTCTCGCCGTCGATCACCACGCCGCTGTTCGCCGGCGGCAGCATCCGCGAAGGCCTGAACCTGGCGAAGGCGCGCGACAACATCGCGGTGGCGCAGTACGAGCAGACCATCCAGCAGGCGTTCCGCGAAGTCTCGGACGCGCTGGCGGGCGAAGCCACCTACGGCGCGCAGCTGGATGCGCAGCGGGCGCTGCAGGACTCGTCGGCTCGCACGCTGGAACTGTCGAATCTGCGCTATACCAATGGCATCGACAGCTACCTGCAGGTGCAGACGGCGCAAGTGGATTTTTTCAATGCCCAGCTCGCGCTGGTGCAAACCGGCCTGGCCGCGTTGATCAACCGTGTGGAACTCTACAAGGCGTTGGGCGGCGGCTGGGAAGAAACGACGAAAGTGCAATGATAGAACTTGGTGTAAATATCGATCACGTCGCGACCCTGCGGCAGCAGCGCCATACGACCTATCCCGACCCGGTGGCGGCGGCGTTGCGCGCCGAAGACGCCGGCGCCGACCTGATCACGCTGCATCTGCGCGAAGACCGCCGCCACATCCAGGACGCCGACGTCTACGCCATCCGGCCGGTGCTGCGCACCCGCATGAACCTGGAATGCGCGGTCACGGCCGAAATGCTCGAGATCGCCTGCGCGGTCAAGCCCAGCGACGTTTGCCTGGTGCCTGAAAAACGCACCGAGCTCACCACCGAAGGCGGGCTGGAAGTGGCGGGCGCGTTTGCCGCCGTGTCCGACGCGGTGGGCCTCTTGACCGAGGCCGGCATTCGCGTGTCGCTGTTCATCGATCCGGACCCCGTGCAGATCGAAGCCGCCGCCCGCGCGGGCGCGCCGGTCATCGAACTGCACACCGGCGCCTATGCCGAAAGCGAAGGCGAGGCCGCCCAGGCCGAACTGCAGCGCATCCGCGTGGCGGTGGCCGAGGGCCTGCGCCACGGTCTGCGCGTCAATGCGGGCCACGGCCTGCATTACGGCAACGTCAAGCCGGTGGCGGCGCTGGACGGCATCTCCGAATTGAACATCGGCCATGCCATCGTGGCGCAAGCGGTGTTCGACGGCTGGGAAAAAGCGGTGCGCGACATGAAGGCCCTGATGGTGCAGGCCCGACTGGAAGCGGTGCGTGGCCGTTGACCGCGGGCGGCCCATGGCCAATGGCCAGCGGTCGGCCGCCAACTGCTAAGCTGGTCGCTGTCATTCCCGGCTGTAACCTTCAGCTGTAAGCCCCAGCTGTCATTTCCTTCAGACGCCGCAGCGATGTCCCAACCTGAATCCACCCCTGTCGTCCCGCCGCCCGCCGCCATCGGTGGCATCGGCATGGACCTCCTGCGCATCGATCGGATCGAGCGCGCCCTGGCGCGCCACGGCGACCGCTTCGCCGAAAAGATCCTGGGCCCCGAAGAACTGCTGAAGTTCCATGCGCGGCGGGCCCGCGATCCGGTGCGTGGGGTGCGCTTCCTGGCCACCCGCTTTGCGGCGAAAGAGGCCTTTTCCAAGGCGGTGGGCCTGGGCATGCGCATGCCCATGACGTGGCGCCGGGTGCAGACCCTGAACGCGCCGGGCGGCCGGCCGGTGCTGGTGATCGCCCCTGAACTGCTGGAATGGTACGTGCAGCGCTTTGGCGCCGCGCACGTGTCCATTACCGATGAATCCGACATGGCCGCCGCCTACGTGGTGGTCGAACGCAAGCCCTGACCGCGCCGGCGGGTCTGCGAGACACATACAGAAGGACAAGCCGATGGCCAAGAAGAAATCCCGGGCACTGCCGCCCGGTCCCGTGATGGTCGATGTGGCCGGCACCGTGCTGACCAAGGACGAAAAGAAGCGCCTGCGCCACCCGTTGGTGGGCGGTGTGATCCTGTTCGCCCGCAATTTCGAGAACCGCCGCCAGCTGACCGAGCTGACTCGCCAGATCCACAAGGCGCGCAAAGAGCGCCTGCTGATCCTGGTCGACCACGAAGGCGGCCGGGTGCAGCGCTTTCGCGAAGACGGGTTCACCGCCTTGCCGGCGATGCGCGACCTGGGCACCCTGTGGGACCGCGATCCGCTGACGGCCATGCGCCTGGCGACCGAAGCCGGCTACGTGCTGGCCGCCGAGCTGCGCGCCTGTGGCGTGGACATGAGCTTCACCCCGGTGCTGGACCTGGACTACGGCGTCAGCAAGGTGATCGGCAACCGCGCTTTCCATCACGATCCGCGCGTGGTCACGATGCTGTCGCGTGCGCTGATCCAGGGGCTGGCCCTGGCCGGCATGTCGGCCTGCGGCAAGCATTTCCCCGGGCATGGCTTCGTGGAGGCGGATTCGCACCACGAGATTCCCATCGATCCGCGTCCGCTCGAACGCATCCTCAAGGACGACGGCGCGCCCTATGCCTGGCTGGGCGACGCCGTGCTGCCCTCGGTGATGCCGGCCCACGTCATCTACCCCAAGGTCGACAAGCATCCCGCCGGCTTCTCCAAGCGCTGGGTGCAGGACATCCTGCGCACCCGCCTGGGTTATGACGGCGTGGTGTTCTCGGACGACCTGACCATGGAAGGCGCGTCGGTGGCCGGCGACATCCTGGCGCGCGCCAACGCCGCGCTGGGCGCCGGCTGCGACATGGTGCTGGTGTGCAACCGGCCAGACCTGGCCGATGAATTGCTGGCGCGCCTGAAGGTCGACCATGCCCCCGAGTCCGTGGCCCGCATCCGCCGCCTGATGCCGCGTTTCGACGCGCTGGACTGGGACTCCCTGCAGGCGCAAAGCCGCTACCAGAATGCCCGACGACTTCAATCTCAAATCGTTCCTGGCTGACCTGCCGCATCTGCCGGGCGTGTACCGGCACCTGGATGCGGCCGGCGAGGTCATGTATGTCGGCAAGGCGCGCGACCTGAAAAAGCGCGTCTCGTCGTATTTCCAGAAGAACCTGGCCAGCCCGCGCATCGCCCAGATGGTGGCGAAGGTGGCGCGGCTGGAGGTCACGGTGACGCGCTCGGAAGCCGAAGCGCTGATCCTGGAAAACAACCTCATCAAGAGCCTGAAGCCGCGATACAACATCCTGTTTCGCGACGACAAGTCCTACCCGTACCTGCTGATCACGGGCCATGACTGGCCCCGCATTGCGTACTACCGCGGCGCGACCAACAAGCGCGGCCAGTATTTCGGCCCGTTTCCCAATGCCTGGGCGGTGCGCGAAACCATCCAGATCCTGCAGAAGGTGTTTCGCCTGCGTACCTGCGAAGACACCGTGTTCGCCAACCGCTCGCGCCCCTGTCTGCTGCACCAGATCGGCCGTTGTTCGGCGCCCTGCGTGGGCGCCATCGAGGCAGGGGACTACGCGTCGGACGTGCAGCGGGCGGTGCGCTTTCTGAACGGCGAGGCCAAGGAAGTAATGGGCGAAATCGAGGCCCGCATGCTGGAAGCCGCCGAGGCGCTGCGCTTCGAGGAAGCGGCCGCGCTGCGCGACCAGATGGGGTCGCTGGCCCGCGTGCTGCACCAGCAGACCATGGAAAACGTCAGTGGCGAAGACACCGACATCGTCGCCATCGCCATTGCGGGCGGTAAGGTCTGCGTCAACCTGGCCATGGTGCGGGGCGGTCGGCACCTGGGCGACAAGCCGTTCTTTCCGACCCATGCCGAGGGCGAGGCCGCGCCGCAGGTGCTGGAAGCCTTCGTGGCGCAGCACTACACCGACAACGCGCTGCCGCCCGTGCTGGTCTGTTCGCACGCCTTGCCTGATGCCAGCCTGATCGACCTGCTGGTCGAGCAGGCCGGCGGGCGGCCGTCGCGGGTGCTGACCCGGCCGCAAGGCACCCGCCGCGCCTGGCTGGAACAGGCACAGAAAAACGCCGATATGGCGCTGGCCCGCGCCCTGACCGAGTCCGGCGCCCGCGCCGCGCGCACGCTGGCGCTGGCCGAAGCGCTGGACCTGGACACCGACGAAACGGCGCTGGACGCCCTGCGCATCGAGTGCTTCGACATCAGCCACACGGCGGGCGAGGCCACCCAGGCGTCTTGCGTGGTGTTCGAACACCACGATATGCAGCCGTCGCTCTACCGCCGTTACAACATTGCCGGCATTACCCCGGGCGACGACTACGCCGCCATGCGCCAGGTGCTGACGCGGCGCTTTGCCAAAGTGGCCGACGGCGAAGCCCAGATGCCGGGCCTGGTCCTGATCGACGGCGGCAAGGGCCAGGTCGAGGTGGCGCGCAAGGTGTTCGTGGAACTGGGGCTGGACATCCAGACCCTGGTAGGCGTGGCCAAGGGGGAAGGGCGCAAGGTCGGCCTGGAAACCCTGGTGTTCGCCGACGACCGCCCGCCCGTGGCGCTGGGCGGTGAATCGGCTGCGCTGATGCTGATTGCCCAGGTGCGCGACGAGGCCCACCGCTTTGCCATCACCGGCATGCGGGCGCGCCGGGCCAAGACCCGCAACGTGTCGCGGCTGGAGGAAATCGAGGGTGTCGGCGCGCGTCGGCGCCAGCGCCTCCTGGCCCGGTTTGGCGGCTTTTCGGGGGTGGCGTCGGCCAGCATCGAAGACCTGGCGTCGGTGGACGGCATTTCGGAAGAACTGGCCGAGCGGATCTATGAAGCCCTGCGCGGTTAGGATTCATCTGCGTGATGTAGCATACGAACACTATGCCAATTAACGTACCCATAATCCTGACCTGGCTGCGGATCGCCATGATTCCGCTGGTGGTCGGGTTGTTTTACCTGCCCGAAAGCTGGATGTCGGTGCCCGTGCGCGACTCTTTCGCCGCCTGGGCCTTCATCATCGCCGCGCTGACCGACTGGTTCGACGGCTGGCTGGCGCGCCGCTGGAACCAGACGTCGGCGTTCGGCGCGTTCCTGGATCCGGTGGCCGACAAGCTGATGGTCTGCGCCGCCCTGATCGTGCTGCTGGACCTGAGCCGGGTCGACGCGTTCATTTCGCTCATCATCATCGGCCGCGAAATCACGATTTCCGCGCTGCGCGAATGGATGGCCAAGATCGGCGCCAGCGCCAGCGTGGCGGTGCACCGGCTGGGCAAGTTCAAGACCGCCGCCCAGATGGTGGCGATTCCGTGCCTGCTGTACAACCAGCCCATCTACGGGGTGTCCACCAAGATGCTGGGCGACGTGCTGATCATCGTAGCCGCGGTGCTGACGGTCTGGTCGATGCTGTATTACCTGCAGCGCGCCTGGCCCGCCATCCGCGAAAAGGCCCAGTAAGCCGAATACGCCGCGGCGGCCCGGCTCGCGCCCGGGGCCGCCGTTACATATGAAGAGCGATGCCGGCTGCCGCCGGCCCGGCCCCGCGCCGCATTCGCCAAAGGGACAACGGCCGGCCCGCCCGGACGTTGAGGAGACAACCCGCGAGCCGCCTGCAGGCGGCCGCTTATCGCCGCCCCGCGCGGCCCCGTGCCATGACTACCGCTGCAACCCCCCTGGCCTCCGATGCCGCCGTCCGCCGGCGCGACTGGCAGATCATCCTGCTGATCGGCGTGGCCCACGCCTCGTCCCACTTCTTCCAGCTGGTCCTGCCGTCCCTGTACGTGTCGCTGGGCAATGAATTCGGCCTGGACTTCGCCCGCCTGGGGCTGCTGGTGTCGACCTTCTATGTGGTGTCCGGCATCGGCCAGGCCTCGTCCGGCTTCGTGGTGGACCGTATCGGCGCGCGCCCGGTGCTGTGGTTCGGGCTGGCGTGCTTCGTGCTGTCGGGCCTGTTGATCGGGTCGGCCACCGGCTACCCCATGCTGATGACGGCGGCGGTGGTGGGCGGCATCGGCAATTCGGTGTTCCACCCGGCCGACTATTCCCTCATCAACCACCGCGTCACGGCGCCGCGCCTGGGGCACGCCTTTTCGACCCACGGCCTGACGGGCAACCTGGGCTGGGCGCTCACGCCCGTGTTCATGACCACCATTACGCTGCTGGCCAACTGGCGCGTGGCGGCCTACAGCGCCGCCAGCCTGGTGGCGGTGGTGCTGCTGATGACGGTGGTGTGGCGCGGCTTGCTGGGCGGAGCCGAACCGGCGGCGCAGCCCGACGGCCAGGATGCCAAAGCCGTGCGCGCCGCGCCCAAGCCGCAGGAAGGCGTGCTGACCACGCTGGCCACGCTGCTGGCCAAGCCGGCCTTGTGGGGCGCCTTCCTGTTCTTTGCCTGCACGTCGATCGCCTTGTCATCGGTGCAGAACTACACCATTCCGCTGCTGGGCCAGCTGTACGACCTGTCCAAGGTCGCGGCCAGCTCGGCGCTGTCGGGTTACATGGTGGCCTCGGCGGTGGGCATGGCGGCCGGGGGCTTCCTGGTGTCGGCCAACCCGAGGACCGAGCGCACCGTGATGGTGGCGCTGATCCTGGCGGGCCTGACGCTGGTGGTGCTGGCCCTGGGCCTGGTGCCGGCGGTGCTGGCGGCCCCGGTGGTGGCCTTGGCCGGCTTCTGCTCGGGCGTGGCCGCGCCGTCGCGCGACATGCTGATCCGCAAGGTCACGCCCAAGGGGTCCACCGGGTCGGTCTACGGCCTGGTGTATTCGGGCATGGACGTGGGCTCGGCCCTGGGGCCGCTGGCCTTCGGCCTGCTGCTGGATGCGGGGTTGCGCCAGGGGCCGTGGATCGGCGCCGGCGTGGCCTTTACCGCGGCTGCCTTGCTGGCGCAGTGGATTGCGGTGCAGGCGCGCCGGGCGGATCCCGCCGCCTCGCCCGCCGCGGCGCGTTCCTGACGCGTCCTGGCCTTCGTTGCCGCCAGCACAACGCCGCCCTCGGGCGGCGTTGTGTATTTTGGCCGTACGGTTCAGGCGCGCCGGGTCGGCGCGGCCAGGCCTGCCGGATGTCAGGCGCCCGCTTCGATGTGCGCGGCGATGGCGCGGCCGATGTCTTCGGTGCGGGCCTGGCCGCCCAGATCGGGCGTGCGCGGGCCGTCCTTCAGGCAGTGTTCGATGGCGGCCAGGATGGCGTCGTGGGCATCCTGGCTGCCCAGGAACTGCAGCATCAGCGCACCCGACCAGATCATGGCGATGGGGTTGGCGATGCCCTTGCCGTAGATGTCGGGGGCGGAACCGTGCACGGGTTCGAACAGCGACGGGAACTTGCGTTCCGGGTTCAGGTTGGCCGACGGCGCGATGCCGATGGTGCCGGTGCAGGCCGGGCCCAGGTCCGACAGGATGTCGCCGAACAGGTTGGACGCCACCACCACGTCAAAGCGCTGCGGCTGCAGCACGAAGCGCGCGGCCAGGATGTCGATGTGCTGCTTGTCGGTCTTGACGTCGGGGTAGTGCTGGCCCATGGCGTCGGCGCGTTCGTCCCACCAGGGCATGCTGATGGCGATGCCGTTGCTTTTGGTGGCCACCGTGAGCTGCTTGCGTTCGCGGCGGTTGGCCAGCTCGAAGGCGTAGCGCATGACGCGGTCGGTGCCGTGGCGCGTGAAGACCGATTCCTGGATGACGACTTCGCGGTCGGTGCCTTCGAACAGGCGCCCGCCCAGGTTGGTGTATTCGCCTTCGGTGTTCTCGCGCACGATGAAAAAGTCGATGTCACCGGCGCGCCGGCCGGCCAGCGGGCAGGCCACGCCGTCGAACAGCCGCACGTGGCGCAGGTTGATGTACTGGTCGAATTCGCGGCGGAACTTGAGCAGCGAGCCCCACAGCGACACGTGGTCGGGCACCGTGGCCGGCCAGCCCACCGCGCCGAAGAAGATGGCGTCGTAGCCTTGCAACTGCGCCTTCCAGTCGGGCGGCATCATGTCGCCATGCTGGGCGTAGTACGCGCAGTTGGCCCAGGGAAAGGTATCGATCTGCAGGGCCAGGCCGAAACGGCGGGCGGCGGCCTCTACGGCGCGCAGGCCTTCGGGCAGGACTTCATTGCCGATGCCGTCGCCGGCGATGGCTGCGATTTTGTAGACGTGGGACATGGATGGGAAACCTGGAAATGAGGGGGAAGGAAGCCCGGTCGCCGCCCCGACAGGCGGGCCACAACGGGAACCCGACCATGGTAGGCGTCTGCACACTCCATCTACAATGGGCTGTTCTGTGAAATGACTCTGCACGAATCATGAATAATGACCTGCTGCCCGCCGATCTGCGCGTGTTCAACGCGGTGGTGCGTGCGTCCAGCTTTTCCAAGGCCGCCGAAGACCTGGGCATGTCGCCCGCCTACGTCACCAAGCGCATCCGCCTGCTGGAAGCCAGCCTGGGCACGCCGCTGTTTCACCGCACCACGCGGCGCGTGGTGGTGAGCGAAGCGGGCGAGCGCGTCTACCACTGGGCCCAGCGCATCCTGGACGACGTGGACCACCTGGTGGAAGAAGTCGGCACCACGCGGCGCGAGCCGCGCGGCCTGCTGCGGGTGTGCAGCAGCTTCGGCTTCGGGCGGCGGGTGGTGGCGCCGGCGCTGTCGGCGTTCGTGTCGCGCCACCCCGCGGTGCAGGTGCGCTTCGAGGTATTCGACCGGCTGGTCGACGTGGCCGCCGAAGGCTACGACCTGGACGTGCGGGTGGGCGACGACATCGCGCCGCACGTCATCGCCCGCAAGCTGGCCACCAATCACCGCCTGCTGTGCGCCGCGCCGTCGTACCTGGCCGAGCGCGGCGAACCGCGCAAGCTGGCCGACCTGGCGGCGCACGATTGCCTGGTCATCAAGGAACGCGACCATCCCTTCGGCGTCTGGCGCATGCGCCGCGGCGACCAGGAACACACCGTCAAGGTGCGCGGCCCGCTGTCGGCCAACAATGGCGAGATGGTGGTGCAGTGGGCCGTGGACGGCCGCGGCATCATCCTGCGGTCAGCCTGGGACGTGGGTCCGCTGATCGCGGCAGGCAAGCTCGTGCCCGTGCTGCCGCAATACCGCCAGGAAGCGAACATCTGGGCGGTGTACCCGTCGCGCGTGAACGCGTCGGCCAAGGTGCGGGTGTGCGTGGATTTCCTGGAGGATCATCTGCGCAGGCAGCCGCTGATGGACTGAGCCGGGGCCCCGCACGGCATACGCTGATCGGGCGGCGGCCAGCCGCTGATGCCGTATCCGGCGCGGCCACGCCCGGTGCGAGCCGTTCGGGACGTCAATGGCTGCGCGGCGCTTACTGCCGGACGGTGCGCACGTCCGGCGGGGGCGCCGCTTCGAAGTTGCTGCGCCACGGGTTGATGTCCAGCCCGCCGCGCCGCGTGTAGCGGGCGTAGACCGTCAACTGCTCGGGCGCGCAGGCGCGCATGATGTCGGTGAAGATGCGCTCGACGCAATGCTCGTGGAATTCGGCGTGCTGGCGAAACGAGATGACGTAGCGCAGCAGCGATTCGCGATCGATCGGCGCGCCGCGGTAGCGGACCTGCACGCTGGCCCAGTCGGGCTGGCCGGTCACCGGGCAGTTGGACTTGAGCAGGCGCGAGCACAGGGTTTCGTCGACGGGATCGCCCGGACGGGTGCGCAGCAGTTCGGGCGCCGGCTCGTAGGTGTCGATCTCGATATCGAGCTTATCTATATAGATGCCGTCCAGCTCGCCCATGCGCAGCTCGGAAAAGCGCTGCGGCAGGATGAAGTCCAGCCCCACCGGGGCGCCGGCCGCGGCGCTGAGGTCGCGTTCGAGCCGGCCGCGCAATGCGGCGGAATTGACCAGGCGGGTCTGGTTGAACGAGTTCAGGTACAGCTTGAACGACTTGGATTCAATGATGTTGGGGCTGTCCGCCGGCACCGAGAACGTCGCCATGGCGACGCGCGGCTTGCCCTTGGCGTCGAGCCACGACAGTTCGTAGGCGTTCCACAGGTCTACGCCCGTAAAGGGCAGCGTGCCGGCGGCCAGGTCCAGCGCCTGGCGGTTGTGGGCGCGGGCGATGGGAAACAGCAGCGAGGGATCGTATTGCGAGGCGTAGGCCACGCTCTGGCCCAGCGGGCCGTGAGACAGCGTCATGGAAAGGGTCGTCGAAATGCTTGGGGATGACCGCATTGTAGGCGGTCGGCAAAGGCTTGTTTTTCACATCATGAAACGCCGATCTCGGTATGTGAAAGTTCGTGCTGCGGCGCATCGCAGCGCCATTTCACAGATGACAATGTCGTTCCGCAATGCGAAATGAAGTTCATAACTTATTGATTTTATTCAATAACATTTTTCATCTTATATAAGAGGCACACCCACATTGCTCCGCAGCAGAGGCATAGACTTTGTCCAACGATTCACGCAATGCAAACCAGAGTTTTTTTGTCTTTTCAGCCATAGACCAAGGAGCATGACCATGAGCCACCGCGAAACCGAAATCCGCAATCTGCAGAAAGACTGGGCCGAGAACAGCCGTTGGCAAGGCATCAAGCGCGACTACAGCGCCGAGGATGTCATCCGCCTGCGCGGCTCGATCAGCGTCGAGCACACCCTGGCCCGCCGCGGCGCGACCCGTCTGTGGGAACAACTGCATAGCGAGCCTTTCGTGAATTCGCTGGGCGCCCTGACCGGCAACCAGGCCATGCAACAGGTCAAGGCCGGCCTGAAGGCCATCTACCTGTCAGGCTGGCAAGTGGCCGGCGACGCCAACCTGGCCGGCGAGATGTACCCCGATCAGTCGCTGTACCCCGCCAACTCGGTGCCGCAGGTCGTGCGCCGCATCAACAACTCGCTGACCCGCTGCGACCAGATCCAGTGGATGGAAGGCAAGAACCCGGGCGACGAGGGCTACATCGATTTCTTCGCGCCCATCGTGGCCGATGCCGAAGCCGGTTTCGGCGGCGTGCTGAACGCCTTTGAGCTGATGAAGGCCATGATCGAAGCCGGCGCGTCGGGCGTGCACTTCGAAGACCAGTTGGCCTCGGTGAAGAAGTGCGGCCACATGGGCGGCAAGGTGCTGGTGCCCACCCGCGAGGCCGTGGCCAAGCTGGTGTCCGCTCGCCTGGCGGCCGACGTGATGGGTACGCCCACCGTGCTGCTGGCCCGCACCGACGCCGACGCGGCCGATCTGGTGACCAGCGACGTCGATGAAAACGACCGTCCGTTCATCACCGGCGAGCGCACCGTGGAAGGCTTCTTCCGCACCAAGGCCGGCATCGACCAGGCGATCTCGCGTGGCCTGGCCTATGCGCCGTATGCCGACCTGATCTGGTGCGAAACGTCCACGCCGAACCTGGAATACGCCCGCAAATTCGCGGACGCCATCCATAAGCAATTCCCTGGCAAGCTGCTGGCGTACAACTGCTCGCCGTCGTTCAACTGGAAGAAGAACCTGGACGACGCCACCATCGCCAAGTTCCAGCGCGAGCTGGGCGCCATGGGCTACAAGTTCCAGTTCATCACGCTGGCCGGCTTCCACGCGCTGAACTACGGCATGTTCGAACTGGCCCACGGCTACGCCCGCCGCCAGATGAGCGCCTTCGTCGAATTGCAGCAAAAGGAATTCGCCGCCGCCGACCTGGGCTTCACCGCCGTGAAGCACCAGCGCGAAGTGGGCACCGGTTACTTCGACGCCGTCACGCAGACGATCGAAGGCGGCCAGTCGTCGACCACCGCGCTGACCGGTTCGACGGAAGAAGCCCAGTTCGACCACGGCAAGGTGCAGAAGGTCGCCTGAGCCTGACGGGATCAAGTTTGCAGTTGCAGTTGTAGTGCTGTTGTAGGGTGGATTCAGGGTGCCTTCGGGCACCCTTTTTTTTCGGCCAGATAGGCGCCAGGGGGCTGGCCCAGCGCCCGGCGAAAGGCGGACGTGAAGGCGCTGGGGCTGGCGTAGCCCAGGTCCAGCGCGATGCGGGTTACCGGCAGGCCCTGGCTCAGGCGTTCGATCGCGGCCAGCAGGCAGGCCTGCTGGCGCCAGGCGGCGAAGCTCGCGCCCGTCTGCGCGCGGAACAGGCGGGTGAACGCGCGTCGGCTCATGCCGGCTTGCCCGGCGACGGTGTCCAGGCTGATTGCGATGGACGGTTCGGCGAACAGTTGCCGGCAGGCGCGCGCCAGGCGTGGGTCGGCGGGCAGCGGTGCGCTCAGCGGCAGCGGCGCCATGGCGGCGATTTCCTCGGCCAGCAGGGCCATGAGCTTGCCGGCGCGACCGTCCAGGTCGTACAGCGCGGGCAGGTCGATGGCGGCGTCCAGCAATTGGCGCAACAGGGGCGACACGCCCAGCACGCAGCAATGCGCGGGCAGCCCCAAGGCCTGCGCCGCCGTATCGGCCAGGAAGGTGTTCAGCATGGTCACCGGGCCGCCCATGGTCATTTCGTGGGTGATGCCGGCGGGCACCCAGCAGGCGCGCTGCGGCGGCACTAGCCAGCGGCCGTGGGGCGTGGCGACGCTGATCGCGCCGCGCGCGGCAAAGGCGAACTGGCCGCGCCGGTGGGCGTGCACGGGAAACGTCAGGCCCGCGGGGTAGTCGCAGGCGGTCACGACCACGTCGCGGGGGATGTCCTCGTAGGGATCGACCAGGGTGTTGCGCATGGCCCGGATTCTACAGCGATGGGCCTGGTATCGAAGGCGGGCCGAACGGGGGCGGCCTACGATGCCCAGGTCTTTGAACCCCACGGCTGCCCGTCAGGGGGCCGCGACCTCTGCTTGTGGAGTGTGAATGTCCAATACCTTTCACCGCGTGGGGCAAGGCCCCCATCCCGTCATCGTGCTGCACGGCTGGTTTGGCGACGCGCACGCATTCGAACCGATCGAGCCCTGGCTGTCGGGCGACGCCTTCAGCTATGTGTTCATGGACTATCGCGGCTATGGCGGCATGCGCGATGTCCCGGGCTCGTACCGCATCGACGAGATCGCCGCAGATACCCTGGCGCTGGCGGACGCGCTGGGGTTTGATCGATTCAGCCTGGTAGGGCATTCGATGGGCGGCATGGCCATCGAGCGGGTCGCGACGCTGGCGCCGCGGCGGGTGCGTGCGTTGGTGCCGGTGGCGCCGGTGCCTTGTGGTGGCGTGGCGATGGCGCCGGCCACGCGGGCATTGCTGGAGGGGGCGGCCGACGACCTTGCCAAGCGTCGTGCCATCATCGACCGCAGCACCGGCGGGCGTCTGCCGGCGGCGTGGGTACAGTGGAAGGCGGCGTATTCCGCCGAGCACTCGTCAGCCCAGGCGTTTGCCGCCTATCTGCCGGCCTGGGCCGATACCGATTTCAGCGACGTGGTCGATGGGCGCCATCCGGTGTTGGCGCTGGTGGGCGAACACGATCCGGTGTTCAACGCGGCGCTGATGGCGGCGACCTATGGACAGCGCTATCCGGGGGCAGCGGTTCAGGTGCTGCAGAATGCGGGGCACTATCCGATGAATGAAACGCCGCTGGCCCTGGTGGCGGCCATCGAGCGTTTTTTGCATGAGGTGGCGGCGGATTGATGCGCGCGGGGCGGGTTTGCGCCGGGGCTGCCCCGCGGCGCGGACAGGCTGCGGGCGATGCTACGGGCGGGCGCCTTCCAGCAGCGCCTGCACCAGGCGGTTGTCCTGGTCCGTCTGCCGACACACGTACGAGATCTGCCGATAGGGCGCGTCCTTGCCCAGCGGCAGCACGCGCACGGGATGCACGTCCAGCAGGTTGGGGCCGGGCTCGGGCAGGATGCTTACGCCCAGGCCTTCGGACACCAGCGCGGTCAGCGCGGCCAGCGATGGCAGGTCGATGCGGCAGCGGGCGTGCGGTGCATGCTGCGCAACATAGCGGGCCGCCAGGCGGCCGCCGATGGTGGTCTTGTCAAAGCGGATCCATTCGTAGCGTTCGAACAGATCGGCCAGCGATTTCTCGCGCGACTGCGGCGGAGCGATCAGCACGAGGCGTTCCCGAAACAGCGGCGTCCACGCCAGCCGCCGGGACCCGCCGGTTTCCGGCTGCGTGATGATCGCCGCGTCGATTTCGCCGGTCTTGAGCCTTTCGACCAGCTCGGTCGCGCGGCCGCGCACCAGCCGCACGTCCAGTTGCGGATAGCGCTCGCGCAGCACCCGCAGCAGCGGCGGCAGCAGGGTCACCTGCAAGGGCTCGATGGTGCCCAGCCGTACCCGGCCTTCGACCTGCGGCGTACTGCGCCGGCGCAGCTCGTCCAGCCGCGACAGGGCGTCTTGCAGCACCGCGTCGACTTCCGCGGCGAAGGCATTGGGGCGGGCCTGCAACGCCGACCGGTCGAACAGGGGCTGGCCGAAGTATTCCTCGATCTGCTTCATCTGCAGGCTGACGGCGCTGGGTGACAGGTTCATGTCGGCCGCGCCGGCCGCGAAGCTGCCGCCGCGCAACACGGCATTGAGCGTGCGGAACGATTCGATCTTCATGAGGAATCCTCACGTAGTGTTTTAAGAATCCTCGCTTTATATCACCAGGCGACAGGCCTAGCATGGCGTCGACCATAACAACACGGCGGGCACATGTCTGCCTGACCGTGGACACGGAGACATGCCATGAAGAAGATCCTGGGCGGCCTGGCGGCCGCTTGTCTGGCCGGGCTGATGGCCGCGGGCGCCTCGGCCGCAGCGCCCACCTTGCCCGCCACCGTCACGATGGTGGTGCCGTTCCCGCCGGGCGGCAGCAATGATGTGTTTGCACGGGTACTGGCCGAAAAGCTGGGCGCCCGCGTGGGCGCCACCGTCATCGTCGAGAACCGCCCCGGCGCGGGGGGCGCCATCGGCGCCGAATACGTGGCGCGTGCCGCCAAGGACGGTTCGGTGCTGATGCTGTCCTCGTCGACGCTGACGACCAATGCGGCGGTGCAGACCAATCTGAAGTACGACGTGGCGCGCAGCTTCGCGCCGGTGGCGATGCTGGCGCGCAGCCCGATGGCGCTGGTGGTGGGGCAGGACTCGCCCTACCGGTCGGTGGCGGATCTGTTGGCGGCGGGTCGCAAGGAACCCGGCAAGCTGACCTATGGCAGCGCGGGGCTGGGCTCGGTCAACCAGATGGCCAGCGAGATCCTGGCGGGCGGCGAGAAGACGAGCTTTACGCATGTGCCCTACAAGGGCATGTCGCACGCATTGAACGACCTGGCCGGTGGCCGGGTGGACTTCGTGATCGGCAGCTTTGCGTCGACCGCGTCGCTGCTCAAGGGCGGCAAGCTGCGCGTGCTGGCCGTGACCTCGCCGACGCGTTCGCCCTTCTTTCCCGACCTGCCCACCATCGCCGAAGGCCAGCCCGGCTATTCGGTCGAGCTGTGGTGGGGCGTGCTGGCGCCTGCGGGCATGCCCGCGCCGCTGGTCGAGCGCCTGAACGCCGAGATCCGCGGCATCGTCAACGATCCGAAGATGCGCGCCATGTTCGCCGAGGAAAGCGCGGTGCCGGCCGAATTGACCGTGGCGCAGTTCGCCGACCTGGTGCAGGCCGACGCGGCCCGCTGGAAGCGGGTGGCCGCCGACCGCAACATCTCCATCCAATGATCCGCAACCCCCGCCGCTGTTGAGAGTGCCCCAATGAGAAGCAAACTGTTTGTACCGGGATCGCGTCCCGAGCTCTTCGCCAAGGCCCTGGCCGGCCCGGCCGATGCGCTGTCGTTCGACCTGGAAGACGCCGTGGCCGCCGAACGCAAGGGCGAGGCGCGCGGCCATCTGGCCGCGCTGCTGGAATCGGCGGCCGCCGTGGCCAGCGCCAAGACGCTGATCGTGCGCGTCAACGCGCTGGATTCCGCGCATTTCCAGACCGACGTGCAGGCCGTGGTGCGTCCCGCGCTGCGCCTGGTGAACCTGCCCAAGGCCGAATCCGTGACGCAGGTGCGGGCCGCGGCCGATGCGATCGAACGGGCGCGCCTGGCCAATGGCGTGGCCCGGCCGGTGGGGTTGCTGCTCAACGTCGAATCGCCGCGCGCCTTGCGCGATGCCGCCGCGCTGGCCGCGGCGCATCCGTCGGTGGCGGGCCTGCAATTGGGGCTGGGCGACCTGTTCGAGCCGGCCGGCATCGACCGCCGCGAGCCGGCGGCGGTACAGCAGGCCATGTTCGCGCTGCGGCTGGCGGCGGCCGAGGCGGGCGTGTTCGCCTACGATTCGGCGTTTGCCAATATCGCGGACGAGGCGGGCTTTCGGGCCGAGGCCGAATTGGCGCGCCGCCTGGGCTTCCTGGGCAAAAGCTGCATCCATCCGCGCCAGGTGCCGCTGGCCAACGCCGTATTCCGGCCCACGGATGCCGAGATCGCCCACGCGCGGCGAGTGGTGCAGGCGGCCGGGCAGGCCGAGGCACAAGGCGTGGCCGCCTTCGTGGTGGATGGTCGCATGATCGATGGCCCTTTCCTGCGCCGCGCCGAAACGGTGGTGCGCCTGGCCGACACGCTGGAGGCGCGATGACCCGAGCCACGACGCCGCGATCCTCCATCGGGCCGCTCGCGGGGGTGCGCGTGCTGGACCTGAGCGCCTATATTGCCGGTCCCTACGGCTGCGCGCTGCTGGCCGACCAGGGAGCCGACGTGATCAAGATCGAGCCACCCTCAGGCGACAACCTGCGCAAGTATCCCTCGACGCTGGAGGCCGAAAGCCGCGCCTTCCTGGGCGTGAACCGCGGCAAGCGCGGGCTGGTGCTGGACCTGAAGCAGGACGCGGCGCGGGACGTGCTGCGTACGCTGGTGACGGGCGCCGACGTGCTGGTGCACAACTTCCGCCCCAGCGTGCCGGCGCGCCTGGGCATCGCCTACGAGCAACTGGCCGAGATCAATCCGCGGCTGATCTACTGTGCGGTGACCGGCTATGGCGAAAGCGGCCCGCTCAAGGACAAGGCGGGCTACGACCAGGTGCTGCAGACCATGACGGGCATGTGCGCCTTGCAGGGCCGCGCCGACGGGCCGCCGGAAGTGCTGTACGGGTCGGTGGTGGACTACTACGCGTCGTCCATGGTGGCGGCGGGCGTGGCGTCGGCGTTGTTTGAACGCGAGCGCAGCGGCCGCGGCCAGTTCGTGGGCGTGTCGCTGCTGCGCAGCGCGCTGGCCTTGCAATCGGCGCGGCTGGTGTGGGCCGAAGGCGAGCCGCGCGAGATCGGGCGCGACATGCGGTCGGGAGGCATTACCGGCATCCATCCCACGCGTGACGGCTATCTGTATATCTCCGCCAACACGCCGCATTTCTGGCAGGCGCTGTGCGCCAAGACCGGTTTGCAGGCACTGGCGGCCGATGCCCGCTACGACTCGGTGCGCAAGCGTGCGCAGTACCGCGACGAGATCGTGCCGCGGTTGCACGAGGCCCTGCAGGCGCACACTGCCCTGGAGTGGGAAGCGTTGTTCGGCGAAGAGGTGCCCTGCGCCGCGGCCCGCGGCGTCGAAGACATGTTCGATTTCCCGCAGGTGCAGGCCGAGGGCATGATCTCGACCTTTGCGCATCCGGTGGTGGGCAGCTACCGGGGTTTTGCCCAGGCCATCAAGTATGGCCGCAGCGCACCGTCCACCCCGTGCGCGGCGCCTGCCTTCGGCCAGCATAGCGACGAGGTGCTGGCCGAAGCCGGCATCGATGCGGCGCAGGCGGCGAGGTTGCGCGCCAGCGGGGCGCTGGGGTAGGCGCGTTCGGGGGCGGCGGGTTCTTGCGGCCCGCTGGCGCGGCGTTGCCGCTTCACGGCGGGCGGCGTGCCCGGCCGCCGGCGTGGCCGCTAGGCGGCGCCATCCAACGTCGCCAGGCACTCGTCCAGCGGCGGAATCAGGCGCGCCAGCGCTTGCACGGCGGCGGCGTCCACGCGGTCCAGCGGCGGAATTTCCGCCAGCACGCGTACGTTGCCGAACCGTTCGATGGCTTCGCGGTTGCCGGCCGACAGCGGCCCGCTCATCACCACGCCCAGCACCGGGATGGCGCGGCGGCGCAGCGCTTCCAGGCTGAGCAGGGTGTGGTTGATGGTGCCCAGGCCGCTACGCGCGGCCAGCACCACCGGCAGGCCCAGGCGCGCGATCAGGTCGATCATCATATGGCTGTCGTCGATCGGCACGTACAGGCCGCCGGCGCCTTCGATGATGAGCGGGGCGTCGGTGCGGGGCGGCACGATGGCGGTGGCATCGATCTCGGCGTCTTCCAGCGGCGCGGCGGCCCAGGGCGACAGCGGCGCCTGCAAGACGTAGGCGGGCAGGTGCTGGCGTTCGGGCGGCAGTTGCGCCAGGCGTGCGACGGTGTCGGTGTCGCCGGGTTCCTCGGCCACGCCGGTCTGCACCGGCTTCCAGTAGTCGGCATTCCAGGCGCGCGCCAGGATGGCCGACACCAGGGTCTTGCCGATGCCGGTGTCGGTGCCGGTCACGAATACGCCTTTGAGGCCGGACTTATGAGGGTTTTTCCACATGCCGTAGGCCAGGTGATAGGTCACCGTGGCTCCTTGTTGGTTGAACTGCGCCAGCACCCGCCGCAGCGCGGCGGCCCCCAGCGGCGCTCGTCCGGGCGCCGGCGTGGTGGCGCCGATGCCCTTGAGCGCCTGCAGGAAATGCAGGCCGTCAGTATGTTGTTGTATCAGCCGTTCGCTGTGTACGCCACCGGCCAGATTGCCGCTGGCCGGACGGATGGCGTGGGGGGCCGGATACTGCGGCGTCGCCGCCGCCAGGCCGATGGCGTGGTGGGCCGCCCGCCATTCGGCGAAGGTGTCCGCGGCCAGTGTCGCCACGGCCAGGTGGCCGCCGGGCGCCAGCAGCGCGGCCAGCCGGCCCAGCCCGGCGTTCAGGTCCGTGAACCATTGCACCGCCAGGCTGGAGCAGATCAGGTCATAGCCGCCCGGCAGGCTATCGGGATGCTCGCCATCCAGCACCTGGTAGCGGGCGCGGCCGGGCAGGGCGGGGCCTTGCCGGGCGCGGGCCAGCATGGCGGGCGAGATGTCGGTGATGGTCCAGTCCGCCGGGCCCAGCCGCGCGGCCAGCGCCTGCGTCAAGAGGCCCGTGCCGCAGCCGATTTCCAGAATGCGCGGATGGCGCGGCAGCGGCAGCCGCAGGATGTCATCGGCCAGCCGTTCGGCCGTGATGCGCTGGGCGGGCGCGTGGGCGTCGTAGCGGTCGGCGGCGGCGCCGAATCGGTCGCCGATGCGGGTGTTGCGCGAATCCGGGCTCATGCGGCGGGCGCCAGGCGGGCCAGGAAGGCGCGGATCTGCGCGGCGCACCAGTCGGTGTCGGTGACGGGCAGCAGGTGGCCACCGCCTTCGCGCCAAACCACGCCGTCGCCGAAGGTGGCCTGCGTCATCGGGACGGGCACGATGGGGTCGGCGTCGCCCGCAAGCGCCAGGCAGGGCACGGGCAGGGCGGCCAATGCCGCGCGCTGGTCGTCATCGCGCAGCGCCCGCAGGTCGCGCGCCAGCACATCGATATTGGGCAAACCGAACGCACCGGTAGCGCCGCAGCGCTGGCGAAAATCGCGCAGCACCGCATCGGGCTGCGCCGCCAGCCGGGCCAGCATGCGATCAAGCATGCGCGGCGGCACGCCCGGGGCGAAATCCGGGGCGGCGGCAAAGCGCGCGAAACCGTTGATGGACACCAGGCCGATGCCATTCGGGGGCCTCTCGCGCAGCAGCCGCAGCACGCCCAGGGAATGGCCGATGGCGATCACCGGGCCGTCGGGGCAGGGCGTGCGCGCGGGGCCGAAGTAACCGGCGTCGAAGGTGGCTTGAGGCAAGTCGAGCAGCGCGGCAGCCAGCGGCGCCCAGAAATCGGCGTCGAAGGCCCAGCCGTGCACGAACAGCAAGGTCGGGGCTTGCAAAGGCGTGTTCCGCATCAGTCAAGCGCGGCGGCCAGGCCGGCGATCAGGCGGTCGATATCGGCGTCGCGGTGCGCGGCGCTCAGGGCAATGCGCAGCCGGCTGGTGCCGGCGGGCACGGTGGGCGGGCGGATCGCCACGGCCAGCAGGCCGCGCTGTTCCAGGTTGGCGGCCAGCGCCATTGCGCGGGCGGCGTCGCCCACCATGGCGGGCACGATCTGGGTGGACGAGTCGGCGGTATCCAGGCCCTGTTCGCGCAAGGCGGCGCGCAGGCGGTCGCCCGAGGCCGCCAGGCGGGCGCGTTCGGCGTCCAGCGTGGGTACCAGGTCCAGCGCGGCGTCCATGGCGCCCAGCACGGCCGGCGGCAGCGCCGTGGTGTAGATAAAGCCCGAACACGCATTGACCAGGTAGTCGCACAGCGCGCGCGAGCCGGCGACATAGGCGCCAAAGCCGCCCAGCGCCTTGCTGAACGTGCCCATCGCCAGGTCGATGCGGCCGGGCGCCAGCCCTGCCAGGCCCATGCCGCGCGGGCCCAGCACGCCGGTGGCGTGGGCCTCGTCCAGATACACAAAGGCGTTGTAGCGGTCGGCCAGCGCGGCCAGGCGGGCCACGTCGGTGCGGTCGCCGTCCATGCTGAAGACGCTTTCGGTGACGATGAAGCGGACGGCGGGCGCTGCTTCGGCCCCTGCCCGGGCGGCCAGCAGCGTTTCCAGGTGGTCCAGGTCGTTGTGGCGAAAGCGGATCTGCTTGACCCCCGCCGCCTGGCAGCCGTGGTGCAGGCTGGCGTGGTTGAGCTTGTCGGCGTAGACCTGCACATCGCCCTGGCCTTGCGCCGCCCGCAGCAGGGCGGGCAGCACGGCGGCGTTGGCCTGCCAGCCCGATGCCAGCAGCAGCGCGGCTTCCGTCCCCTTCAAGCGCGCCAGCTTGGCCTCGACCTGTTCGTGCAGGTCCAGGTTGCCGCAGACCAGACGCGACGCCTGGGCGCTGGCGCCGTGACGGGCTGCCCATTCGCGCGAACGGTCAATCAGCAGCGGATGCTTGGACAGGCCCAGGTAGTCGTTGCTGGAGAAGTTCAGCGCGGGCGCGCCGCCCATCTCGATGCGTCCGGCCGGTGCCGCGGTGGCGGTGCGCAGCCGGCGGCGCACATGGCGCGATTCGGCCAGCGCCAATTCGGAAGAAAACAGGGGGTCCAGCTTAGACATGACGATTTCCCGCAGCGGCCGGCGCCGCAGGGAAGGGCCGGGCCAGGCCGTAGAATGCGAGCCATTGTAGTGGAGGTGAAACATGCAGACCCCCGACTGGGTGGCCCAGGGCCAGCCCCATATCTGGCTGCCCTATGCCCAGATGAAAACGGCCACGCCGCCCCTGCCGGTGGTGCGCAGCCGCGGCAGCCGGCTGGAACTGGCCGACGGCCGCGAGCTGATCGACGGCGTGGCGTCCTGGTGGACCGCCTGCCACGGTTACAACCACCCGCACATCGCCCAGGCGGTGCGGGCCCAGCTGGACGCCATGCCGCACGTCATGTTCGGGGGGCTGACCCACGAACCCGCCCTGACCCTGGCGCGGCGCCTGGCCGGCCTGCTCGGCCCGGGGCTGGACCGCGTGTTCTATACGGATTCCGGCTCGGTGGCGGTGGAAGTCGCCATGAAAATGGCCGTGCAGTTCTGGCTGAACCAGGGCGAACGCGGCCGCAGCCGCTTCCTGGCGTTTCGCGGCGGCTACCACGGCGATACCTTCGGCACCATGGCGGTGTGCGACCCGGACGAGGGCATGCACAGCCTGTTTCGCGGCATGCTGGCCGAACACGACATCGTCGACCTGCCGCGCACCGACGCGGCCATGGCCGAGCTGGACGCCTTCCTGGAAACGCGCGGGCCGCAGCTGGCCGGCATGCTGGTCGAGCCGCTGGTGCAAGGGGCCGGCGGCATGCTGCTGCACGACCCCGACGTGCTGCGGCGCCTGCGCACCCTGGCCGACCGCCATGGCCTGCTGCTGATCTTCGACGAGATCTTCACCGGCTTTGGCCGCACCGGCACGATGTTCGCCTTCGAGCAGGCCGGGATCAAACCCGACATCATCACGCTGTCCAAGGCGCTGACCGGCGGCACCCTGCCGCTGGCCGCCACCGTGGCCAGCCAGCGGGTGTTCGACGGTTTCTGGTCCGACGACCCCTCGCACGCCCTGATGCACGGCCCCACCTTCATGGGCAATGCGCTGGCCTGCGCCGCCGCCAACGCCTCGCTGGACCTGTTCGAGACCGAACCCCGGCTGGCCCAGGCCCAGGCGATCTCGGCCGCGCTGGCGACGGGCCTGGCGCCCTGCCGCGAACTGGATTGGGTGCGCGACGTACGCGTGCTGGGTGCCATCGGCGTGGTCGAGCTGGACGGCATCCAGGACCGCGAGGCCCTCAAACGGCGCCTGGTCGAGGCGGGCGTGTGGGTGCGCCCGTTCGGCAACGTGGTCTACCTGACCCCGGCCTTGACCATCGACGGGCAGGACCTGGACACCCTGATGCGGGCGGTGGTGACGGTGCTGCGGGCGCGGCGGCCTTGAAGGCTTGATCCACATCAAGGCGCATGGCGCGCGGGCGGCCTACCATCGGCGCATGCGAGCAAAATCCATCTTCGCCGTGCCGGCGACCTTGTCTGCCGACGAACGCCAGCAGCGCCGCCATGCGCTGGTGCGCCTGTCGCTGGCCTGGCTGGCGATGATGCAGGTGATGATGTTCGCCTGGCCCGGCTACCTGCGCCACGAAGGCATCCCCAAGGATGCGCTGGACACGCTGGACTGGGCCATCGTGCTGATGAACTGGGCCAGCCTGGCCCTGACCGTACCGGTGGTGCTGTATTCGGCCTGGCCGATCTGGCGCCACGCCGGCGCCAACCTGCGTCAGGGGCGCGCCGGCATGGACGTGCCGGTGGCCCTGGGCATCGTCGCCGCCTTCATTCCCAGCGTCCACGCCACCTATACCGGGCGCGGCGAAGTCTATTTCGATTCAGTCACCATGTTCGTCGCCTTCCTGCTGACGGCGCGTTACCTGGAACTGTGCGCCCGCCAGTCGTTCGGCGGTGCCGCGGGCGGCCTGCGCCATGCGCGGGTCGAAGCGCAGCGGCTGGCGCTGGGCGCCGGCGCCGACCGCCTGGCCTCGCGCTTCGTCTTGGCCCAGGTGGCGCTGGCGCTGGGCGCGGGCGCGGTCTGGGCCTACATCGACCCGGCCCACAGCGTGCCGGTGATGGTGGCATTGCTGGTGATGAGCTGTCCCTGCGCCATGTCGATGGCGGTTCCGACCGCCATGGCCTCGGCACATGCCGCGCTGGCGGCCGACCCGGCCATGTCCGACGCCGCACTGGATGCGCTGCTGGAACGCGCCCGCCGCAAGGCGCGCCAGAACCTGCATGGCTCGCTGGCCTGGCACCTGCTGATGACGCCGCTGGCGCTGGTGGGGTGGGTCACGCCCTGGCTGGCCGCGATCACCATGCTGGTGTCGTCGCTGGCGGTGGCCTATAACTCCTGGCGGCTGACGCGCCATCACGGTCTGGCCGGCAAAGCCGCCGGCGGCGCGCTGGAAGCCGCGCCATGACCATTCTCTATCTGCTCCTGCCACTGTCGCTGCTGTTCGTGTTCGCCATTGGCGTATTCCTGTGGTGGGCCGTGTTCAACGGCCAGTACGACGACACCGACAGCGCCGGCGCCGCCATCCTGCGCGACGACGACAGCGGGCCGGCCGCTCGCGGCTGACGCGGTCTGTCGCATTCCCGCCGCGAGTTCCCCCGCGCCCTTTGCCCGGCTTGACGCATATCAACACCCGTTTGCGCGCCTCCCCCCATCATTGAAACCTGGAGCTATTTGTTTCTTTTAGGGGAAGGGTGATGAACGATTGCGCCGCAATCGCAAGCAAGGCCGATACCTTCAACTACAGGGTCGTGAGGCAATTCGCGCTCATGACGGTGGTCTGGGGCATTGTCGGCATGGCTGTGGGCGTTTTTCTCGCCGCGCAGCTGATTTGGCCTCAGTTGAATTTCGACACCGCCTGGCTGAGCTACGGCCGCCTGCGCCCGTTGCACACCAACGCGGTGATCTTCGCCTTCGGCGGCAGCGCGCTGTTCGCGACCTCGTACTACGTCGTGCAGCGCACCTGTCAGACCCGCCTGTTCTGCGACCGGCTGGCCGCGTTCACCTTCTGGGGATGGCAGGTCGTGATCGTGGCTGCCGCCATCACCCTGCCGATGGGCTTTACCAGCAGCAAGGAATACGCCGAACTGGAATGGCCGATCGACATCCTGATCACGCTGGTCTGGGTCGCCTACGCCATCGTGTTCTTCGGCACCATCATCAAGCGCCGGTCCAAGCACATCTACGTGGCCAACTGGTTCTTCGGCTCGTACATCCTCACCATCGCCATCCTGCACATCTTCAACAACATCGAGATGCCGGTGACGCTGTGGAAGTCGTACTCCGCCTACTCGGGCGTGCAGGACGCGATGGTGCAATGGTGGTACGGCCACAACGCCGTGGGCTTTTTCCTGACCACCAGCTTCCTGGGCATGATGTATTACTTCGTGCCCAAGCAGGCCGGCCGTCCGATCTATTCGTACCGCCTGTCCATCGTCCACTTCTGGGCGCTGGCCTTCACGTACATGTGGGCGGGCCCGCACCACCTGCTGTACACCTCGCTGCCTGACTGGACCCAGTCGCTGGGCATGACGTTCTCGCTGATCCTGCTGGCGCCGTCGTGGGGCGGCATGATCAACGGCATCATGACGCTGCAGGGCGCCTGGTACAAGCTGCGCACCGATCCGATCCTGAAGTTCATGGTGACCGCGCTGTCGTTCTACGGCATGGCCACGTTCGAAGGCTCGATGATGTCGATCCGCACCGTGAACGCGCTGTCGCACTACACGGACTGGACCATCGGCCACGTGCACTCCGGCGCGCTGGGCTGGGTCGCGATGATCTCGTTCGGCTCGCTGTATTACCTGATTCCGCGCCTGTACGGCCGCGAAAAGATGTACAGCGTCAAGGCCATCGAACTGCACTTCTGGATCGCCACCATCGGCGTGGTGCTCTACATCGCCGCGATGTGGATCGCCGGGGTGCAGCAGGGCCTGATGTGGCGCGACACGGCCGCCGACGGCACGCTGGTCTACAGCTTCGTCGAAGAACTCAAGACGCGCGTGCCCTACTACCTGATCCGCTTGCTGGGCGGGGCGCTGTTCCTGTCGGGTGTCCTGGTCATGGCCTGGAACGTCTGGAAGACCGTCAGCGGTGCGCAGGCGGTGAACCCCGCGATTCCGCAAGACGATCCCCACGCCACCCGCGCACCGGCCATCGCCGTCGCCGCGCCGGCCACCGTTTGACGAGGACATCATGGCCAACAAGCAACAAGGCTTCTTTTCTCACCAGACGCTCGAGAAGAACATCGGCTGGATGATCATCGCCAGCATCCTGGTGGTGTCCTTCGCGGGCCTGGTCCAGATCGTGCCGCTGTTCTTCCAGCACAGCACGACGCAGCCGGTGGCGGGGGTCGAACCCTACAGCCCGCTGCGCCTGATGGGTCGCGACGTCTACATTCGTGAAGGCTGTGTCGGCTGCCACTCGCAGCAGGTGCGCCTGCTGGCCGCCGAAGTGCAGCGCTACGGCTCGTATTCGCTGGCCTCCGAATCGGTGTTCGACCATCCCTTCCTGTGGGGCTCCAAGCGCACGGGTCCCGACCTGGCGCGCGTGGGCGAGCGGTATTCCGACGATTGGCATCGCATCCACCTGCGCGATCCGCGCAAGGTAGTGCCCGAGTCCAACATGCCGGCCTACCCGTGGCTGCAAAAGACCGTGATCACCGGCCAGAACGTGGACCAGCGCATGCGCGCCCTGCGCGCCCTGGGCGTGCCGTACACGGACGAAGACATCGCCGCCGCACCCAAGGCCATCGAAGGCAAGACCGAAGAGGACGCGCTGGTGGCCTACCTGCAAGGGATGGGCGTGGGCGTGCGCAAGGCTCAGCAAGCCAGGAAGGCGGAAGAGGCCAGGAAGGCTGCAGAAGCCAAAAAGGCCGCGGAGCCCGCCGCGCCGTCGGCCGTGCCAGCTGCCACGCCGCCCGCCGCAGCACCCGCCGCCGCGGCCGTGCAACCGGCCGCCACGGGAGGCTGACCATGGCATTCCTCAGCGCAATCGTCACCGCCATTTCGATGGCGACCTTTATCGGCATCGTCTGGTGGGCCTGCTCGCGCGGCCGCCAGCGTGCCAACAGCGAATCGGCCCTGCTGCCGTTCGCGCTGCCCGATGAATTCGGGCCGGCACAACAAGATGGAGCGGATCGGTCATGAGCGATTTCGTCAATGGCTTCTGGGGGTATTTCATCTCGATCGTCGCGGTGGGCGGCGTGGTCTGGTGCCTGTGGCTGCTGTACACGCAGCGCCGCTGGCTCAGCACCAAGCCGGCCAATGGCCAGGTCGAAGACACCGGCCACGTCTGGGACGGTGACCTGACCGAGCTGAACAACCCCGTGCCCGGTTGGTGGACCTGGATGTACCTGCTGGCCTGCGTGTTTGCACTGGGCTACCTGTTCTTCATGCCCGGCCTGGGCGAATACAAGGGCCAGCTGGGCTACAGCAGCGCCGAAGAAGTGGCGCGCCAGCAGGCCAAGATGGCCGAAGCGGTACGCCCCATCTACGCGCGTTTCGACACCATGACGGTGCCGCAGATCGCCGCCGACCCCGGTGCCCGTGAAATCGGCCAGCGCCTGTTCCTGAACACCTGCGCGCAATGCCATGGCTCGGACGCCAAGGGCGGCCCCAGCTTTCCCAACCTGACCGACGGCGACTGGCTGCACGGGGGTTCGCCCGAAGCCATCACGCAGACCATCACCAACGGCCGCATCGGCATGATGCCGCCCTGGAAGGCCGCCATCGACGCCAAGACCGCCGGCGACATCGCGCAATACGTGCGTTCGCTGTCGGGCCTGACCGCCGACCCCGTGCGCGTGTTCCGCGGCAAGCGCGAGTTCGCCAATTACTGCGTCGCCTGTCACGGCGTCGACGGCAAGGGCAACCAGGCCTTGGGCGCACCCAACCTGACCGACGACGTGTGGCTGTACGGCAGCTCGGAAGCCACCATCGTCAAGACGATCCTGGATGGCCGCGACAACCGCATGCCGGCTCATGGCGACATCCTCAGCCCCGAGCAGATCAAGATCCTGACGGCCTGGGTCTGGGGCTTGTCCAACAAGCCGGATGGCGCGCAGCCGCCGGCGCAGCAACAGGCCTCGGCCGCCAAGCCGGCCAATTAGTCAGACGGCGCAAAGGTGGGGGCGCGGCAAGCCGTCAGCCCCCATATCAGATGGACTTACCGCACGGAGCAGCACATGGATGATGGGTCAACCGCAAGCGTCAGCAGTTCGCCTGGCGGCGACCCGCCACCTTGGCGGCCGCACACGCGCCCGCCGCGGCCCGGCCAGGAAACGCTGGAGCAGACGCTGGCCGGCGTGCGCAGCAAGATCTATCCGCGTTCGGTCAGCGGCATCTTTGCGCGCTGGCGTATCGCTTTCGTCTTCATCACCCAGCTGATTTTCTACGGCCTGCCCTGGCTGCAATGGAACGGCCGCCAGGCCGTGCTGTTCGACCTGGGCGCGCGCAAGTTCTACCTGTTCGGGCTGGTGCTGTGGCCGCAGGACGTGGTGTACCTGGCCGTGCTGCTGGTCATCTCGGCGCTGGCGCTGTTCCTGTTCACCGCCGTGGCCGGGCGGCTGTTCTGCGGCTACGCCTGTCCGCAGACGGTCTACACCGAAATCTTCATGTGGATCGAGCGCAAGGTCGAAGGCGACCGCATTGCGCGCATCCGGCTGGACGAATCGCCCTGGTCCTGGCGCAAGGCGCGCATCAAGCTCACCAAGCATGCGCTGTGGATCGCGCTGGCCTGGTGGACGGGGTCGACCTTCATCGGCTATTTTGCGCCGATCCGCGAGCTGGGCCACGAGCTGTTCACGCTGCAGCTGGGGCCGTGGCAATGGTTCTGGATGCTGTTCTACGGTTTTGCCACCTGGGGCAACGCGGGCTTCATGCGCGAGTCGGTGTGCAAGTACATGTGTCCCTATGCGCGCTTTCAAAGCGTGATGGTGGACCCCGACACGTTCGTGGTGACCTACGACAAGCGCCGCGGCGATCCGCGCGGCGGCCGCTCGCGCAAGATCGACCACAAGGCGGCGGGGCTGGGCGATTGCGTCGATTGCAGCCTGTGCGTGCAGGTGTGCCCGACGGGCATCGACATCCGTGAAGGCCTGCAATACATGTGCATCGGCTGCGGTGCCTGTATCGACGCCTGCGAGCAGGTCATGGACAAGATGCAGTACCCGTCCGGGCTGATCCGCTATACGTCGGAACGGGCCATGCTGGACGGACTGTCGGCGCAAAGCGCACGCTCGCACCTGCTGCGACCGCGGGTGCTGATCTACGGCACGCTGATCCTGGGGCTGGCGGTGGCGTTCGTGGTGTCGCTGGCGCTGCGCAATCCGCTGCGCGTCGATGTGATTCGCGACCGGGGCGCGCTGGGCCGCGAAGTAGCGGGCGGCATGATCGAAAACGTGTATCGGTTGCAGATCATCAACACGTCGGATTCGCCGATGCGGCTGCGCCTGTCGGCCGAAGGCATGCCCGGGCTGGCGGTGCTGGCCGGGCAGGGCGGGTCGGACGTGGTGGAGGTCGAGGCGGCGGCGAACAAGCTGGTGCCGATGGTGATCCGCGCGCCGGCGGGGGCCGAGCCCGGGGCGCATGCCATCACGTTGCGGGCGCGCGCCCAGGATCAAGACAACCGGTCGATCGAGACCGACGAAGCCGCAAGCTTTTACGTACCGGATTGAATGCCGGACCTGCTGGACCCTGTTCCCGATTGAATTTCGACAAGGATGCCCACGATGAATACTGCCCATGTTGCCGCGCCGTTGACGGTCAAGCCCTGGTACCGGGAACCCTGGCCCTGGTTCCTGATGGCGGGGCCCTTCCTGGCGGTGGTGGGGTGTGCGATCACGATCTATTTCGCCTATACGCAGTTCGGCAATCAGCCGATCGTGGAAGGGGTGGTCAAGCGAGGGCTGGTGATCGAGCCGGCCGATCCGGCCGCGACGCCCGCGGCGCGTTGATGAATTCGGGAGGCACGCCATGGGGTTGAAGTCACTGATGTGGATACTGTGGCCGTCGTTCCTGGCGGCAGCGGTGGGCAGCGCGGTGGTGTTTGCCTTGATCGACCCGCTGGATGTGGCGGTG